>Ga0129351_1000765_pt1 | contig 12318 bp, 35 predicted proteins | sample CPBDNA_8_FD_94423 | JGI IMG/M metagenome (GOLD analysis project Ga0129351, IMG submission 94423) | Freshwater to marine salinity gradient microbial communities from Chesapeake Bay, USA - CPBay_Sum_27_0.2_DNA | ecosystem: Environmental > Aquatic > Marine > Coastal | place: USA: Chesapeake Bay... | reverse complement strand
TTTGGTAGCATCTGACTCGCAGCTTTATTGTTTTTTTGAGCTATGCTCTGGCCATTAAAACTGTCCGCACCGGACGAAAACCTATCTAAAGTAATATATCCTACTATTGCCTTAAACATATAAACATTATATGATCTTTTAGAGATAAAGTCAAACAGAATGGCTAACAGATATAGCCTTGAAATGTGCCCGTTCCATCTTGTAAATACCAACCCTGTCCTCTAGGGTCTGTGAATGAGTGTGTTGAAATCTGTTTTCTTATTTGTTCTGCTCTTTCGGAGCAAGCCAAGACCTTTTCATCGTCTGTAGGAAATAAGAGTTTTGTTGAACTATAATCAAAAGCTCTGTATTCGAGCTCACCTGTGAACAATAGGATTAAAATAATGCCTTTCATCAGTTCAAAAGAAATGTTATAAGTCCTAATGCCAGTATCCAAGGCCACAGTTTCCAACCTGCTCTAACGCCTGCGGTCATTACCATAATTATCAAGGCAAAGGTAAAACCTAACGCCAGTAGGCCTGTGATTGCCTGGCCGTGATTTATAATAAACTCAAAAGTTCCTTGCTCTGTTAATCCAACTTCAACCATTTAGAAACTCCCCCAAATGATCTGGTTTACGGTTCTTGCCTTTGCGACCACGGACGAAGTTCGCCTCAGATACAATCTTCGGAATACCGTGACGTCCACCTGCATTCACTACCCAACCTGCTGGTCCTTTCATTACCGCACGACCTTTCATTTCTGTGGTGTGTGGTGTTGAAAATGTAATCGAATCACCTACTTGGATATCTTCGTAGTTCATTAGGCCGCCTCCCTTTGTTCCATTGTTTCAAGATGTCTTTTAAGCATATCGATATGCTCTAAGATAGCATATTTTTCAAGTGGTTTGAACTGTGGATTCTCGTGGTGTGAATAGAACCAAGTCACCTGTTCATTACCTAAATAATCTTTTTGACCTGTGTTCTTTGCGAGGTAAATGTATTCTTCACCACTGTTGAAACCGTTTTCTAAATAGTCTGCTTCATCACTGTAGGTCTTAGGACCTTGATCCTTTTCGCCTCTGTCTCTACCATAATAAACATTCTGAACGTCTTGCATTGGATTATTTCTGTCATCGAAGTCGATCTTTTCGCCGATGATAATGCCCCACTTGGAACTATTACCTAATTTAATAGCGTCAATGATCTTGTCTGCTTTATACCAATTGTCGATTAGATTGTAGCCTAAGCCACCTGGGTATCCGTCCCAATGCTGATATGCGGCTGTAATTGTGCCGTCTGCGTTTTGTATTCCAATTCTTGCTCTTGTTGCCATGTTTTTTGCCTCTCTCTGTTGCCTTATTGTTCTTACAGTATAAGGTCAGAGCAGGACAAAGTCAACCTCTTTTGAGCTTCTAAACTTCTTCAAATAGTTTGTTAAAAGGGTCTTCAGGAATATTATTCCAACTTTCGTGTTCGCGTGGAACAAAGAAACGATCCATTTTGCCTTTGACTGGCATATCTCTACCCTGTCTTTTTTGAACCCATTCCATAGGTAGAATTGATCCATCAGCCAGTGTCATAACATAATCGCGGCTTTCAAAATATTCTAAAATTTCGTGAACTGTATGACCAAATCTATGTGGTTGTCCATAAACCATTTCAACCTGAACAACAGGGCGACATCTATCTACAGTATCTTTTGAACCTAGCAATACATCATATTCAAAACCTTCTACATCAATTTTTATAATATCAACATCTTCAAATTTATATGAGTCTAAGGTTTCGATACGGATAGGAACTTGTTCATACTCAGCCTTTTTGTGTTTTTCTGTTCTTTCGATCCATGTTTTACCAGTCCAACGAAGACGATCATCATTAACGATATGGTTGTGTCCAGCATTGTCTGGTCGAATAACAATTTCTGTATCTTTGGCTTCAGGACCTAGTCCGACATGATGTGTTTCAATATCACCAGAAACAACCATTGGAGCCCAACCGCTAGAAAGTTTATACCAACCCTTCATAAAGTTTTCTCTTGTTTGAGTTTTGGCATAATCGATATTTTTAATAGCCATATCGTAAGTCTGTGGTGTAGGTTCAAATCCTATCACCTTCTTTGCCCATGTGGCATATTCTATTGTGTTCATACCAATGTTCATACCAACATCGATTACAGTTCTTGCATTAGGACAAAGATCGCGAAGCCTTTTTAGATTAGCACCCTGATAAGGTCCAGCACCGGCAATTCTCTGTTGATAAAAACTGTCGTTCTTGTAAATCCAGAACTTTCTGCCTACGGTATTTTCTACCAGCTCTTCTTCATATTTGAAATAGTTCATAAGTTCTCCATCTTGGTATGTTTTCATTTACATATATTTATCAGCACCAACTGATGATATGAAAAAAACTGGCTCATTGAAAAGTAATCAAATAGCAAACTTCTTCCAAAGATGTCCCCAAACAGGATGTGGTTTGATAACTTGACTGATATGATCATTAAAGTCCCAATGACTTAGATCTACACTATCACCTCTCCAAGTTGTAATAGGACCTTTATATCCTGCCTGTAAATACCTGTTGAAAAAATGAGTAGGATCTTCATTTAGATATACAAATTTACCCTTCAGAAGTTCATCTAATTCCTTATGGACCCTAGTGATAGGCGAAAATAATAATTCATCAACTGTAATATCAGAATTGAAAAATTCATTTAATCTGCCAGTTGCTTCGCTTTTATCAGAGCCCAACGGAGTTGTGTGTTCGAAACCTTTTTGGTCAGCAATACCTGTGCCATACATATAGGTTTGTTTAGAATCTGCAATTGAATCCTCTTGGATAAAATATTGACCAAATCTACGAATCTGTGTGCTCATGTTCCATTTTATCTCTTGGCGATAACTGTCACCAAAATAAGGATTATTATATAGAAGTTTATTCTGTTCTAACATCATACGAACCGCAATATATTTTTGTTCGTAATCTTCTATTGATCGTTTATATTGTATATCTTCATAAATGATTGTCATGTGCCATACCTTTCTTAGCCTTCATTGTCTTTACAGTATAAGGTCTTATGTGTTGATTGTCAATATGAAATTATAGTTATGAAAGCCAATTCCATATTCCTCTAAGGGCTAACATCAAATAAAAGAACTCCATAAGAGCTCGAGGTATATCCTTGTCTTTAATGCCCATCCAAACCCAAATTGAACAAGATACAGTTGCAATCGCCCATCCTACCCATTGTATTTCGGGATCGCCCCCACTGAGTGTAAAGGCACTCAACATAGCCAAAATAAACCCTGTCCATCGCCAGCCGTCTATCTTATGGTAATACCTTATCTTCATCTATATTTGAACAGGCTCAACTCCTGTGATAGTTTTCATTTTGGTGATAATGCCGTTGACTTCTTCTGATGAAAGAAAACCTTTGATGGTATCCCCTGGTTGGGTGATGCCCGGAAGTTCAACCATCGTGTGGCTTTTGAATACTCCGATTTCATAAAGACCTTTGGTGCCTCCGTATGAAAAATCGCTTTTCACAATGGAGAGCTTGTAATCATCTCCAAATTTTAATATAGCCTGGACACCGTTAGGAATATCTGTAGGTATCATTTCAACATCTTCAAACTTCATTTTGGATCTTCTCCATTCCATAAAATTAACATTCCTACCGGAATAAAAAGTAAAAGTAGGCTTATTAGAATTCCACCTAGCATCCACTACCTCTGTTGGCAGGATCAAAGATATCCATTGTGCAATTGGTCACACTCTCAATGACGCCCGGTTTAGATAGGTTTTTAATAGCCTTTGCCGTATTGGCACCTCTTATAATGTCTTTGCCTACTGTGGCGCTACAGGCGTTTAATAGAAGCAATAAGGCACCAATTAGAACTATTCTCATGAATACTCCTTGTTAGATTTCAAATACCACTTCTCAACCACAGGACCATCTTCGTCCTCGTCTACAGCCACATAGGCCACAGTCTTCATCACAATAGCATAACGATATGGCCAACCAATAGTGTCACCTACCCAAACCTTGTGAGTGAAGCCACCCTGTTCGTCATGTTGCATTGGGTCGTCACCAATGTCACTATATTCAAAATAGTTGCCGGTGTCCTTTTCAACGAACACTCCGATTGGATCTTGTGTGTGAGTATAATAAGCCATCTTAGGATCCTGTGTGTAATTCTAATTCGCCGTTGGAATTCTTTTCAAAACCTTCAATAAAGATATGATGCAAATCTCCTGACTGAACGATAGCCTTGTCTGCGGCTAACCAAACATCGCCCCATTTATTGCCTTTGACAGGAACTGTGATATCATAATTGTAAATGTCACACTTGTGTCGAATTTTAACATTGTCACCAAATGGATGTTCATTGCCCATCTTGACACCTTCATCGAAGATTGACCAACGAGACTGAGCACCAAAGGTCTTTCCGTAGGTATCAAAGTAATCCATTTCCTCAAAGAATGCTTTGTCTTCTGCGGAAATTGTTTCTAAAGTGTTTTGCATATTGCCCTCCTAATTGCCTTATTGTTTATACAGTATATGATCTATCTGAATAGAAGTCAACCTGTTTTGGTTTCCTCTTTCTTTTTCCTGCCGCGTTTTGGTTTCCAGGTATAGGATATCTCACCTTCTTCTGTTCTTGCCATAGGTTTGCAATAGGTGATCTTTCCTCCTCGTGCTAGAAACTCTTCAACGGTTTCTATTTGACCTTCTGGTGATGGTTGTGTTTTCTTTTTGGCCATTAACTGCCTCCAATCTGTTGTTGGGCTCTCCACATCAAAGTAGGATCACCTTTGGTTAATAACTTCAATAACTGTTTCTTTTCTTCTCTATAGACCTTGTAAAAGCTCGGATCGAATTCTGCAATTGAAGCCGTGTTGTGAATTAAATCTGCCAACTTAATGGTCTGAACCTCAGCACCCTGTTCTGCCGTGTGGGCTCTGTCCAAAGACTTTCTTGTGGCTCTATTGCCATCTTCAGGCTTGCTCACATCAGTCAAGCCATCCACATAGGTAGCCACCACAGGACCAAACTCTTGTTTGATCTCTGCCAACTCCACAGGAGTATCTTCTACCACATCGTGCAAGACAGCCGCGACCAACATCTCGGTGGTATGTGGAACCTCTTGAACGATTCTCATCACAGCCAATGGATGAGTCACATAGGGTTCGTCGGTGTATTTTCTTTTCTGTTCACCGTGTGCCTCTACAGCAAATTGGATTGCCTTGGCTAACAAGTCTGCTTCATTCTGCTTCATAGGCTCGTCCTTTGTGTTTGACCTTGCGTTTGAATTTTGTTTTGTCTTCAACAGAACGCTGAACGAACGGACCTTGCGGATCTCTAACAGCTCTTGCTAATGCTGAACGGATTTTTGGTTTTTTGACTTTCATGTTTCTGCCCTCTATATTATATATTTAATATAAAGCCAGAAAGATGTATTGTCAACCTAAAAAGGTGATCTTGGCGGCACTAATTGCTCTTACCTAGTAATCGGACCAAGGTCGGAGGGTCTACTTGTTATCAAGTGGGTCGACCCACTCTACTTCGTCGACATCCCAAATGTCAGAAAAGGGAACAACGAATTCTTTAGAACTTTTTTCGTCTTTGAGTTTGACCAATTCTTTTTCTAAATCTCTTTGAATGAGAACACCCAATCCTTCATAGAGACCTGTGCCGTTAATTGGAACATCAGATAGATTAGGAGCCGGACGTCCCAGCTGATCCAACATAGTTTTGACCCTAAATTTACAGGCATAGGATTTGCCTGGTGTAATTTCTTTTATATCCATTATCGAGTTGCCTCTTGAATAACAGTTGCACCTTTATTGATACCTTGTTTCAACATTTCTGTCGCACCATCAACATCACCCGGGTTCATATATAGGTAAGCACCTACAGCCCCTATCGCGATGAATAAAACAGCCTTAATCATATTTCGACTCCTCTCTAATTTTGTTTAGTATAGCCTCTGCATCCGGATAAGTCAACATATTTTGGACGGTTTTATCTGTGCGTTCGAGTGCGTCAATTTCTTCTTCAACCTTGCGTTCGTGAATTATGTCTTTCATTTCTTGTGTAAAGAAACAGGGATATGGTTGTGTGAAACTGTAGGAATATCCTTCAAATCGTTTGCTCATTGCATAGCCTCCTCGACCTTTTTCAAAACTGACTTAGAATGCTTACAATACCCATGGTATCCAAAGCCTGGACAATCACATTCAAATCCACGGTCATCCAATGTGACGGAATAGTCATTGCCTGTTGATCCTTTCACTGGCCAAGTCACTCCTGTCATCCAATGATCTTTAGGATCGAATAGACTTGGTTTCAAATATCGTTTAACAAACTTACGAGGCATAGAAAGCATTCCTAGTCATACCACTATAGATTGCCTTGACCCTTGCATTGTATTCTTCTTCTGACGCCGCAAGGTCTTTGAGATGTTTTTGCCACATACAACGAGTTCTTTCGCTGAGATTAGGCGTAGTATCGAGCAACCTCTGTATAGAGGCTGCCCGTTCAATTTGTTTTTGTTCTGAATAAGGTCCCATGTTAGACTTCTTCGCCAATACCTAATTTTGTAAGTTGATTGGCAGGTACTCTCCATTGTCCTTGCCCGCCACAGTCTACAGTGACATATTTCATAGCAATTTTCTTAACCTTGCCTGAAACCTGAGCACCTTGTCTACCTGTGAAACCTACAATATCTCCTACCATCAAAGATCGTGCCGCCTGTTTGGCAAGATGTGTTCTTTTGAGTTTGATTGCTTCAACCACTTGCTCAATTTGACTGTTGGTTTCTAGATTGTAAATTGCCTCAACGGCTTTGGTTACTTTGTTCGACATAATAGCCCTCCTATTTGTTTAATGTTCTTATAGTATATGATCAGTCGATGGATTTGTCAACCTGTTTTGGATAGTCTTCCCACCATTTCATAAGCTCTGTTTCACCCTTGGAATCCTTATAGTTTTTGATGTATCCTTGGCGTATAAGATCGTCTATAATGGCTTCGACAAGATTTTTTGTTTCTTCTTTTCTATCAAACCTTGCCATATACATACCTACAAAGGTAAACACAATGGCAGTTCCCAACAACCACATTTCTACAGACATTATAAATTTCCTTTTTTATTCATTCTTTTGAATTCTTTCCTTAACAGACTATTGTTCTTAGAAATATATTCTTCTGAGGTTGTGTTGGGCATCTTCTTTTCCCAAGCATAAACTTCATCCTTGTGTTTCATATACATCTCATAACAGAACTGGTCAAAAAGTTCTGCTTCTGTTGGTGGAATAGTTTCAAAAAACCAATCGTCTTTTTTCTTTGTCATGATACCTCCGCTAACATTACCCTAGCACCTGGAAACCTACTTTCAACAATCTGTTTGGCTTCTGCTAAGGTCCTGCCCTGTTCTGCTACCTTCACAGGACTATTTTTTATTGTCACCCAAAAGTAATAGGTCTTCATGCCGCCTTTTCTACGATATCCATTGCCCATTGATCCCAAGGTTCTGTCTTGGTAGCCTTGAGGCAATTAAATTGAACAGTATATTCTGGCGCAAGAATATCTTCAACCATCGCATCTTTGATGACTTGAAGATCACCTTCTGTTGGATTGTCAATCCAAAGGGTGCCATGTTCCCACCACATACTAGGTGTCTTGGCTCCCATTTCTGTGAACTGTCGATTAATTCTATCTAAAGATTGTGTTTCAAATGCCATTTTACCCTCCGTTTGTTATACTATTATAATATATTCAACTTCAATCAAAGTCAAACATTTTGGTTACATACTCCAATATGATTCTCGAGCGGGGCTCATATAAGCAGGAGTATTCACAGGTTCATTAAACCATTTACCACTCATCATGTTCTGTGACTTTCGACTTTTTTCAATTGACTTGTGAAAGTAGTCAGCCTCTGCGATCGCATAACGATATTCTGCATAGTTCGGATCCGTTTTCAACAAGCCTTCTGCCTTTGCAATTCGAGTGAGTGCCGCCTTGGCCGCCGCCATTGTTTTATAGCTCTGGCGATGATCAGGATGTGTCACTCCATTACGATCAGGCTTGCCCATAATATAAGTTGATGATTGTTCGTAGATGTAATACATATTAAAAGCCCTCCATTTCAAATTGACGTTCCATATCACCTTCTTCAGTTTTGAAACGCTCTTTGTATTTTTTAAGAAGAAACTCTAAGTGAGCTTCTCGTGATACAGGATCGAGTGCATTAAGCATCTCTAGATCTTCGATGTATTCAATTAAATCGTTCATTGTATTCCCTCTTGTCAGTGCCTTATTGTTCTTATACTATAATGTCACCGTGAGAAAATGTCAACCTGTTTTGGCTAGAAAAATTTTGGTTGACTTTGGAAGACACAGAATGTATCGTGTTATTTCATTTTTTGGCGGACCCCACAGGATTCGAACCTATGGCCTCCAGTTCCGCAAACTGGCGCTCTATCCAACTGAGCTAGGGGTCCGTTTATTGGCAACGATCATGGTTTGGATATTCGGTGCAGAGATTTGGGTTTCCATCTCCCCATTCCCAACCCAACCAATCTCGAGGAAATCTTTGGGCTCCGCCCTCTTCATTGGGATAGAATGTAATAGAGTCTCCACAGGCTATACAGGGATCATAGCTCTTATAGCCATAAGGTGCAGAGCTACTACAGGCACCTAACAGGACTGTTAAACACAGCACAGATGCCAAAGATACCAAACGTTTGCCAAAACACATAATAGATATTTTCCTTAATTAAAAAATTATACTTAATGCGATATTTGCAATTATTATTGCGCCTAAAATTTCTAAACCTGACATAATTAAATTACCTTTCTGTTGATGTAATATAATAATATAGTGTAGTATGAGTTTTTTGTCAATGTATTTTGGTAACTTCGCTTGGGTCTTCCATATCAACGTCGTTGAGTGCATTAACTAGATTCTCTACCAATTCAAGGTTGTCACAGCGAGCCAGTTGGATGTCAAATTCATCATCCATTACCACATAGCCTCCAGTGTCTAAAGGATAATAGTTATATCTACGCAAATACATAGTCTGTTACTGTAACACATAAACAGTTGTTTGTCAACCACTATACCTAGCAGCGGGGTCTAGTGATCTAGCAGCGGGGTCTATTCTAACTAGATAAATATTTTAGTAGTAACTATACTACACACAAAGGAGATTCCCATGAAAGTAAATTCATTAAGCCTTAACTTACAAGTAGGCCAAGAAATTCTTGTTGGCAATAAAAAAGATCGTGCGAAGATAACCAAGATCGAATTCCATGAAAAGAGTGGAGAAGTCGAACTCAAAACCACTCGCGGGCCGAGAAAAGCTCTTACTTTTAGTTTGTGTGAACAGTCCAGTAGTTACGAAAAGGCCAATCCTGCTGATAAATACAGATAGTATTGGAGCACAGGATGAAAGTATTTGAAATAGATGAACTTGCAGAAAAAGAATGGAAAGCAAGTAAAAAATTATGCAAAAGTTCAACACCTGATAGCAAATTAGGTGCAAGTGCTCTATCCAGTTGCAAAGCTCAAGGCTACAGAGCTAGAGATACAGGTAAAAGTCAAAAAATTGGAAACAAAAGAATTAAGTTAAGTGGCAAACGTATTCGCAGTCAAGATTACGGTGGACCAGTTAGCCCAACAAGGACAGGTTAATGCGTTTTTATGAATTTAAAATAACAGAACAAGTATCGGGTGTTTATATTATTGGTGATAGCCATGCAAAAGCCCTAGGTGGTACTAATAATTCCGCAGAAAATGGTGCAAGACTAGATGCTATTGCCAGGCAAGCAGATAGAGTTCCATCCGGTTCAGTAGTTGTAATGACCGGTGGACATAATGATGTAGCCGCAGGTACAAGTCCTCAACAAATTGCAAGCAGAGTATCTCAAATAATAAGAGACATAGAAGCAAAAGGATCAACTGTCTACTATATTTTATTTCCAACAGGCTCACAAAATCCTAATCAAGAAAATATGAGTACCACAAGACGTGCAATCAACCAAGCAATTACAGTAAACTATGATTTAGAAGGCAAAGGACTTTCATCAGATGGACAACATGCTACAATGAGTGCATATGGAAACATACCTTTACCAACAGCAAGTGAACAACCAACAGACGATGAAAGGTCTTCAGGACCAGATGATGGGACTAGAGGCGATGAGCCTACGGATGATCAAGCAGGTATAGAAGCAGGACCTCCATACCCACCAAGTGATCTCCAAAGAGTAGCAGAAATGCAAAGTAAATTAGAAGAAATAGGATACAGTGTAGGTAGCACAGGTATAGATGGAAAGTATGGCCCTAGAACAGCAAACGCTGTAAAATCATTTAAACAAGATTATGATCTCGAAGGTGATCATTTTGAAATGGATGCAGAAGCTCTTGCAACACTTAATAAAGTTGTATCAGGAGAAATAGAAAGAGTAAGTGCTCCAACACAGGTTGCACAGATATCTGGTGACATAGGCGATATTGCTCAGGACAGCGTAACACAAGGCAAGGTTGGCGCTGTATTAGATCTTATTGCAGGACCTGAAAGCGCAGGAAGATATGATGCTGTTTATCCTGGCAGACGTAGACCACAGATTTTAAATATGACATTGAATCAATTGTATGATGATATGAGATCAAGAGGAGATGCTTCAGGATCAAGTGCAAGCGGACGATATCAATACATTAGGACCACACTACAAAGTGTCGCAAACAGCATGAGGCTTGATCCTGCAACAACAGTATTTGATCCAGAAACACAAGACAGAGTTGCTATCTATCATCTAAGAGCCAATCACGGTCTCGATAGATGGTTAGCAGGAAGAATGAGTCACGAAGATTTCTTGCGTAGATTAGCTGGAACTTGGGCGGGTATTCCAGATCCAAGCACAGGTGAAAGTGCATTTATTGGTATTTTAGATAACCGTGCTGGAATTAGAGTCGCAACAGCAATTGATCGTTTAGATCAGATACAAAGAGCCTAGTATGAATAAAGTTGGTAAACTTCTAATAGCACATCCTAATGTAGAAAGAGAAAATATATTTGCTAAAACTGTAATTTATGTATATCAAGATGACAGTGAGCAAGGAAGCCTAGGAGTAATTCTAAACAAACCTAGCCGTTTTCGTATTACAGACATTTGTGCTGAAAAAAATATTGTATTTGGTGACACAACTAAAAAAGTTTATCATGGCGGTCCAGTTAATCCACATGCATTAGTTTTACTACATTCTGATGATTGGTATTCTTCAAATACAGTTGGAGCAGGTAGTAATCTTTGTGTAAGCAGTGATAACAATATGTTAGAAAAAATATCAAACGGAGATGAGCCTGCATATTGGAGATTGTTTGGAGGCATGTGCGGATGGGCACCAGGACAACTTGAAGCAGAACTTTCAGGACAATGGCCATACAGACCTGAAAACAGTTGGTTGACAGCTGATGCCAACGACAGTTTAATATACGATTACGATGGTCGCAGTCAATGGACAAATCTAGTAGAAACATCAAGCCAACAGATGTTCGACAAGTACATTTAATATAAATACATAATAGGAGAACTATTATGAAAACGCTAACCGCATTTTTGCTTGCCAGCGGGTTAGCGATATTGAATGCTTTATCCGTATCCGCACAAGAGCAAACACCAACTATACCTCAGACAGGCTTTCCAATGCCTACTATGGTAACCTGTGATACAAGTGAAAAAATGGTTGATGTTATCTACAACAAGTATGGTGAACAACCGCTTGCAACTGGTAAAGGGTCAATCTTTTCCGGAAATGGACAACTTCTTGTAGGAACTATGACCTATTGGATTAATGCTGAAACCAGAACATTTAGTTTAACAATCACCAATGGTGAAATTATGTGCCTTGTGTTGATGGGCAATGAGTTTGAACCAGCACCTATACCCGGAAAGAACCTATGAAGTGGTTTATATATGTTATAATGGTAGGCATGTATGCCGATGGAACACAGGATACATATCTCTATACTGAACCAACTTTGCCTACCCTTCAAGCATGTCAAGAATATGTATATGTGAATTCAGACACTTTAAGGATGGACATGATGATTCAATTTAATGGTAAAGCAATTGACCGAGTGTTTTGTATTGAAGAAGAAAAACTAAAAAAATTTTTAGATGTCAGCAAACAATCTGGAATCGACGCCTAGTATCCAAAGCAAAGATAAATATTACTGTAGACAGTTTAAAGAGGTGTTATAATGTCCGATGTGTTGGTTCTCAACGCTGATGCTCAACCTGTTTCATACTTACCGCTCTCCGCTAT
>Ga0129351_1000763_pt1 | contig 12343 bp, 13 predicted proteins | sample CPBDNA_8_FD_94423 | JGI IMG/M metagenome (GOLD analysis project Ga0129351, IMG submission 94423) | Freshwater to marine salinity gradient microbial communities from Chesapeake Bay, USA - CPBay_Sum_27_0.2_DNA | ecosystem: Environmental > Aquatic > Marine > Coastal | place: USA: Chesapeake Bay... | reverse complement strand
CGTTGTATAGTGACTGTGTCTATTAATAACCTACGAGGAAAGCGAGCTGGCATTATACAAAGAACTGCCTTCTAAATGGCGCTAACAATGTTAAGTCACTAGCTGTTAATACTGTTGCAGCATTTAGTGATAAACCACCTGGATAACTTATTGAGTAATCTCCTACTCTCTGGCTATCAGATAGAACAAAGTTTGAAACATCTGATGAAGTCTGTCCTTTTATTTCAGCAGCTTCTTGCTGTGATGCAATAATTAATGTTGACTCGAGTATTCTTGCTGCTGACCTTTCAGTTACTGATTTAAATTGTATTGGTAACTCTGGATTGCTACCAGAACCTCTTGCGTAATATCCTGCATTGTAAGTTACAGTTATATTCAAAGGTCTTGCATAAGACCATCTTGTTCCAATACGAGTAATTCTTCCATTGGAATATTTAACAAAATCTTTAGAGTTACCTTCTTCTAATGTTGTGTCGTCTTCTACTATTGAAGTAATTGAATTAATAGGAAGGTGTGTTAAAAATATATCTTTTGTTTGGTCACCTGTAAAAGTTTCAGTATGTGATGCTTGTTCAACATCATATCCTACATACTCTTTTATAGCAGCTTCTACAAGTGGAATAATGTTATCTGTAAGATGTGATTCTAAATCTGAAGATAATGCAAATTGAACATACTGTTCTACATTTGCAGCTGTACAGAAAGCCATTTGTTAGACCTCCTGAATTATTCGTCTTCTTCTGATTTAGATTCTTCTACCTTTAGAGATTTATCTTCGACTGGTTTAACAGCTTTTTTCTTAGCAGATGCTTTTTTCTTAGCAGGAGCTTTCTTTACTTCTAAAGCACCTTGCTCTTTAAGCCACTCTGTTGGATATTCTTTACCAGCTTTAGCAATTAAGTCTGCTTGAGCTGTTGGTAAATCAGCTGGAACACCTTTCCAGATACTTCCGTCAGGTAATTTATAAACGTTCTCTTCTAATACTGTGTACATAATAATCTATCCTACCTTACTTTCTCGGCTTCTTTGGTTTTTTACTCTTCTTCGGCTTCTTGTGGTAAGGCATCTTTCTCCTGTGTTGCTTGAGGTTCCACTTTCCTAAAGCTGTCAATAATCTCTTGGGATTTCTTAAAGAATTCTTCATTTCTTTCTATCATCCCAAAAGGATTTAATCTTGTTCTTGGATTTTGTTCCATCGTTTACTCCTCAATGTTTTTGGGGGCAGTACGAACCACCCCCAGAAAACAAATACTAATTACATATTTGTAATTGAGCAGAATGCGGTTGGTCTGTAAATTGCAAAACCTAAACGCATTGTCAATCTAATTGCCAATTGATTCTTCGCAAAGAAATCTGAATGGCTATCAGAAACAGCAAGGTCAACGCCTTCTCTCATAATTACTTGAGCTGCGTCTCCACCGCCGAATTTACCTACTAATACTGTTCCAGCAGCAATAACTGTTGAAGGAACAACATTAAGTCCCCATAGTTTTGGAGATGGTGCTTCACCGAATCCACCAGCAACAACAAATAATGGATTCTTAGAACCGCTTGTTGTTACTTCAGAAACTGATGTAACTAGGTCATACCAGTCTGATGGGTGCATTACGATTGCATCTGGTTCAACAAATGCATCTTTTCTGATTTCAGTAATAGCTTGGTAAATTTGACCTAACTTTGCAAGTTCCCCACCATATGGGTCACCTGTGTAGTCAAATGTGTTAATTCCTGATTTTTGTAACACACCTGTCAAGTTAGGAGCTGTACCGTTACCATTGATTAATTGGTTGTCAAGATTCAATTTCATCATTGTTGATAATCTTGAATTGACATATCCTTGAATTCCAGCAACATCAGCTAACAATTCGTCAGTTACAGGTAAGAATGTAGCCATCTTTCTGATGGATTCTGTTCTTTCTGTAAATGCTAAAGCACCTTCATTAGATGTACTAATGTCAGCAGATTCAGCAACTGCGCCAGCATTGTTTGTGAATGTTGTCTCTTCTAAATACACATATGCGTTTTGGTTAGTTTGAATTTGGTCAAACAATCCGATAACGCTATCTGGATTACGAAGAGCAGTCTCCAAGATTCCTGGAGCTCTAAGGCTCTCAGGAGCATATCCTGTTGTATTCAAAGTTGTTTTGAATTCAACACTGGAATCGACACCTTTAACGCCATTGTCATTGTATGCTTTGTAAGCATCAGTTCCAACAAACATTTCACCGATGGATTTTACTCCAGCTTTTTGAACGTCTGCATTTGGAATAGCGTTAACAGGTTTTTCCATTGCTTTTTCGTTTTGAGCTTTTGCTTCTTCGATTTTTAAATCTTCAACAAGTCCAGCTAGTTCTGTATTAAGACCTTTGATTTTTTCTTTGGCCTCAGCAGAGTACTTGCCGTCTTCTTGTGAATCAAAAGCAGCTTTAAGCTCTTCACGAGATTTAGCAATTTGTTCTTTGAGTTCTTTTTGTCTACTCATAATTTAACTTAATCTCCTGTTATATATTTTGATTATTCTTCGATTAAGTCGGCTTCCAAAGATTCTGCAATTAATGCTTGACCTTCAGCCCATAATGCATCTGATTCATCATCTATTATCTCTTCTTCAGTAGTAGCAGAGACTTCTTCTTCAGTATCAGCTAAAGCAGGAGCTAACTCCTCTTCAACTTCTTCCTCAGTTTCTTCCTCTTCAAATACTTCAGGTTCGATAACTTCGACTTCGTCAACAGGTTCCTCTGTTACTTCAGTCTCGACTTCTTCTTTAGCAGAAGCTTCTTCCTCAGTAGGTTCCTCTACTTCGGTTTCTAATTCTTCTACATCAACAGAATCAGTAGCACCGAATTCAGTTATGAATTCATCGACTTCAGACCAGGCATCTTGTAAATCTTCCTGAACCGCTCTTAAAGCGTCAGTAGCTTTCATACCTAGTTTCCTTCCATCCTTAGCACGTAACATCGCAATGGCGGTAGCTCGTGCCATCAAGTCGTTAAATGCAGCAAGCACATCTTTGACTTGTTGTGAAAAAGAAACATTATCTTGTGTTTCTTCTTCAACACTTTCACTTACTTTGTAATAAGACTTACCTTCAGATTCAACAATTGTTATTGTCTTTCCTTCGGAGTCTGCTTCAGCTAATGCTTTTGCAGGGTCTTCATACACTTGTTCTAATACTTTTTCTGGCTTAGGCTCTACAAGATTATCCTTAGCCACTTTCATCTTTTCAGCTATTTCTCTTAACATATCTACCCACCATTGTGGTAAGTCTGCTTCTTCATCTTTAGGAATAGCAGCAAGAATCTCTTTCATTTCTTGTGTTATATTTCCTAGAGCTTCCATAGCAGCATGTTGCTCTGTATGAGTTTTAGCTTCTTTCATGTCGTCAGCATCATCATCACCGTTCATAGCATCTTCATATGCTTCATGTGTTTTACATGGCATATAGATAGTTTTTCCATCTTCATCAATTGAATGTATACCATCACAACCAATTTCTTTAGCTCTTTCCATAGCTTCTCCTGGGTTATCAAACTTATCTTTACCTACAGATGCTTTACCTTCTCGTGCGATTTCTTTTAATAACTCGTTATTAGATTTAATTGATAATGTATAAGTATCTTGATTAGCACCAACAAGCACTGGAGATACTTCAAATACAGTTAAATCTTTTAAAAATCTTGCATCAACTTCTGAATTTGATTTAGCATCTTTATGCTTTCCAAACTCAGAATCATTGACTCTATATCCGAATGACCATTGTTGAAGGTCACCCATGTTCTTTACTAACTTGTAGGCTTCTTGTCCTGAATCTGTATCCATGAAAAATTCACCAACAAATGTAGCTTTGTCGCCATCTTCTTTTATATATCCTTTACCAATAGGCATGTCCCATTTATGAGCCCATACCATAGGTACATCACCAGACTTAAAACCTGATTTGATTGAACCTGGGAGAACAATGTCCCCATCGGAATCTAGATTATTAAAAACAGAAAAGACGGCAGAGACTTTACCTTCGGAGTCTTCATCGAATTTAAAGTCTATATTCTTTACTTCTCTTTCTTGCATGCAAATGCTCCTCTGTAATTACAGTTATATAGGATTATTTTAAACAGAGGTGTTTGAATTTAGTGTCTTTTCTTTTGTTATATCTTTAATTACAGTTAGCTTTGATATTGGCATGGTTACACTTCTATCTGTTTTTTTGTGTTTACCATTTTCTAATATTGCCCAAACCTGCATTGTAGCTTCTTTACCATCGACTGATACTACTACACCATGTACTGTTGAAGGTGGGTCGGGGTCCTTATTTATTGACCAACTGACAGATTGACCAACTCTAACGCTTGATGCTTTCTCCCCATTTTTTTTAGATGAGAGTGGGTGTGAAGAAGGCAGCAAGTCAGTATCGTATGGCTTTCTCTTAAACTTACCAGTTCTCAATGCATGAAGGAACCCGTTTACTCGTGCTATTCCCCACTGGTCAGCAGATGTTACATTACCTCTTACTGAGCCAGGGTTAGTACGATAAGCACCTACACCTCTATCGAACACAGCTACTAAAGTTCTAAGATTTGTTCTATGCTTAGGACTTCCCTCGTTATGTTCTTTAACCTTGTTAGTAAGTATCTTTCTGACATTAGCAGAAACCTTTTGTGCAAACAAATTATCAAGTATTTCTCCTTGTAATTCTAAACTTTTCTTTCTTCTTCTAGTAACAAGTTCTTTACGTTCAGCAATTATTTTTTTCATTGCAGGTACTCCTATATTCAAAGCACCTCCCCATTTGATAGCAGCAATAACACCATTTAATCTGCTGTCGTTTTGATGTCTACCCATATAGCGTTCTCTTCTGCGAACCCAACTTAAAACTGCTTCACTTCTTTCTCCAGCTTTATACTTTGCCCAATTTCTATAAGCATCGTTTCCTGTAAAAGAAGTTGGTGGATTACCACCATTTCCAGCTAGTCGCCAAATCTCTGGCCAGTTCTCTTTTAAATCTTTTGCGTATGCAAATGGAAATTCTCTGTATTTAGAATTGCTTATTGATACTTGTCTGTCATCGCCTGGACTAGGAAAGTTTGTTCTATCTTTCTTTGGCTTTTCTTTTTTCTCATTCTCGGATTCAATTTCAAATTGAGATTCATTTAATACTTCAGCTTCTTCAGTTGAAACTTTTATTTCTTCCATTTCTGCTAAAGCTTTTTTCATACTAGCTAAAAACTTCTCAGCTTCAGCTCGTGTTTTGAAACATTTGATTACTTCATTGTCATCATGACTTATTACACAGAATGCACCATTAGGCATTTCAGCAATATATTTATCTTCTGTATTCCTTTGAGGAGATTCAATAACATCTTGTCTTGTAGACTCTGGAGGTAATGCAATTGAACCTAGTAAAGCTTTTCCTTCATTTGAATAAAATCTATCTCTATCTAATAATGGTTGTCCATCTTCAGTAATCTGTACTGTATTAAGAGGTCTTAAATAAATATTATGTCTTTCGTCTGCTTCAAGTCCTACAACTTTTCTAGCTTCACCAATAGTTATCCAGCCACCTTGAACACCAGTGTTAACTCTCTTGTACAAATCATCCATATCTTCTGATAAAGCTCTTACCTTTGTGTAATCAAATTCACACTCAGCACCATTAGTAATTCCATAATCAGGTTCTAATAGTTGATGCGTTAATTCAGATGAAACCATTTTCCATAAAGGAATTAACTTTTGTTCAGTAAAGAACTCTCTCAATTCTCTAGTGTTGTTATAAGTTGCTGAATCTAAACCAGCACCAAGACCAGCTAATATTGCTGGGACACCAAGAACAGCAGAAATTCTTTCTTCTGGAAGTCTTCTTAATTCTTGTAATTTCATTTGGTCAGGTGAGAATGAAACAATATCTACATTCATTGAACCAGACAAAACCATTGGAGCACCACGATTAGCACCTCCAAATTTTTGCTTATATGATTCTGATATAGCTTCAGCTTCTTCTCTAGTTGGACCTCCAAGAGAATCATTACGAGGAGAAAGAACAACACCTGGCACTGCCATGTTGTGTAATAGAGCAGCTGACCATTGACCTGCTGCTTCATCTCCTAATATTTCTCTCAATACACCTTTGAGGGGAGCATGTCCTCTTCGGTGGTCATTAGGGTCAATTCCTTGTCGGATATGCACTAAGTCATCTACTGGAATCTTTAAGTTTTCTCCACCTTTTCCATGCTGATAATATTCGTAATGTGTAATAAGTTCATTCTCGTTTCCTCTAACCTCTACTAAGTTAGGCATAATAGGAACAAGTTGTACTACTTTACCACTTGCATTTCTATTCTTATAAAGAAAAGCATCACCAATAGTATTGATTGCCAAAACTATGTAATGTGATAAAAGACCAGCAGACATAAAAGGATTAGGTCTCTTATATAAATTTGTTATAGGATGATTATCTTGTACTTCTCTATTACCAAAATTATCAGTTCTTACAACTTGTAAAATTGGTTCAGAGAATGCTGTTGATAATACATTTAAACAAGCGATAACTGCGGAGTTAGCAGAGCCATCGCCTATCTCTCTTAACTTATCTGATTCCCAAAAACCAGATGTAGTATTGTATCCGTACACGGACAAATCAGTACCATATGATTGGTTATAATTTGCCGCAGTCTTGCTTCCGATATCCCTACCTCTTAAGGCATCGAAGGCTTTTTGAAATCTATTTCTTTCTGCCATTTATTAATATGCTTCCCAGACGCGTCTCTTCTGCATCTCTTGAGCTCCAAGTGCCATAGCGTCCACCATGTCATCATGCGAACCTAGTGGAAATGCAAGGAGCTCACGCTCTAGGTTCGGTAGCCATGGTGCTTCCGCTTTTAAAAGTACATCTCCAGACTCCATCCTAGCCGATAATGGTAAAGCCTTGGTTATTTTATCTTTATCTGCTTTCATTTCCTGTACTCTATATCCTTCTCTTTGAAGCATTTGTGATACAGTTTTTGAAAGACCAACATTCTCAATACAAACATGTGACCAGTTATATCTCTCGTACATATTTCTTATTTCTGGAAATAAATCAGGTCCTTCTACTTTAATTTGTTTTACATCATTAACAAACAATGTACCATCATTATGTTTAGCAAAATCTACCAATGCTGTATGGTCTGAAGAAGTAGCAGTAGTTACAGCAATATCAACTGCACCAAAGTGTTGTAGTTCTAATGGGTCCCATGAACCACCACCACCTACCCATAAACCCTCTTCACTTTTCTGGAAGTAGTTTAACCAATGTGGTTTAAATAATGATTGTCCATCTTCAACAAACTCGGCTAGATATTCTTGTGTATAAATAATAGAACCAACTTCTCTTTTAGCTACTTCTAGTTCTTCAGGGTCAATAGCAGGATTGTCTAATGTAGAAAATCTAAATGTTTCCCAGTTCTCATCATCTTGTGCATTCTGCCATAAATCATAAAACCAATTGTTCATACCCATTGGTGTACTAATAAATAAACCTTTACCTTTTCTTTCTGTAAGTGTAGGTCTTAGAACTTCTCTCCACACTTCTGGTTTTACGAAAGCTGCCTCATCCATAACTAGGAAGTCAAGACCTTCACCTCTTAACCTTTGTGGATTATCAGCAGATTTAGCAGCAATGAACCCACCATTTTCAAAATGAACTTCCATGTTTGCAATAGAAACTTTTGGTCTTATCTTTGGTGGAAAGGACATAGCTGCTGCTTCGATAGCTCTCCACCCTACACGAGCGATTGCAAATGTTGGAGCAACCCACCAAGCTCTTTTACCTTCTAATGCATTCTCCATACACATTTGTACACCTAGGCGTGTCTTTCCAAATCGTCTTCCAGCACATAAGACTTTCCATCTAGCTTCTGAATCGGCTACTGTTTTCTGTGCTTCGTGTAATGGAGGTAGTACTCCTTTATATTTAACCATTACTTTTCATCGTATTCTTCCCACGTTTCTAGTAATGCAAACACAGTTTCCTCCAATCTATCTAATTCCATAACAACTAAACCATCAGTAGTTCCATCAGGCATAGCAACAAATAAAAATGGTTTATTATTACCTATAGAAGTATTGTTAGCATCCGATTGAGCTTTAGCATTTTTAAATTTAGTCCATAATGTCTGGACTTGTTTACCTGCTTTGACTTCAACTCTAACTTGACCTAACCAGCTTTCCTCATGTCCCATCATTGAACGGAATTTGGTATTAGGTATCTTTAATTTTTTGCGTGCAAGGTTTTGCTTTCTTCTACCTTTATTACGATTAGTTTTAGCTCTTTTAGCAGCTGAGGATTTTTCACCTTCTTCAGGTTTGTATTTCTTTTGTCCCATAGCTACGTTAAACCCTGGACCTTTCTCTCTAAGCTTTCTTGATTTCCATTCTGAATATGTTTCATCTGGTCTAATATCCAAACTTACCACCTAAACTTTCTTTTCTTTGCCTCGTTGTATTTCTTATAAGACTTAGCAGATAAACCACTAGGGTCTTTCTCCCATTCTACATCTACAGGTGTTTCAAACATTACATTAGATGCAATTAATCTTTTACATTGACTATTGCATTTAACGCATTTAATTAATGGGTCTTCAGATATTCTGTGATTTACTTCAAAAATAAATTCACAATTATCAGCAAGACATTTGTAATCATATCTAGGCATGAAACCACCTTTCTGGTATGTAGTTGTTATGGAATATTTCTTTCCCAAAATCTATTCCTAACCAATCTTTGTATTTCTCTATAGTATAAAATAATGTTGGGTCATTCAAGTATCTAAGTGCATTTTCTTTTTCAACCCCTTGTCTTCTAAGTCTTTCTTCATCACTCATGTAATGGTAACTAAATGCTCTACCTCCACCGTGTTCATTGATATCTGGGAAATAAAGATGTGCAATTAAACATTCATCTACATTAGGAAAGACTAATTCCCAACCATCGTTATACAGTTTAAATGTTTTAAGTATGTCATCTTCTAATGCATCAATCTTCTCATCTTCATCATATAAAAACATTTCATCACTAAAAGCAGCGTGATAAGAAAACTTTGGAATAGGTAAGTAATCAGGTTGAGTTTCATCTAGCTCAGAGAAAGACCAAGGTAACATAACATCATAGAGAGGTCTAACAAGCATTGGAGATTTTTCATAACTCCAATCTTTATCATATCCCATATGTGGAAACTTATGCTTGCTAATAAACTCTTTACCTTGTGGTGTGTATCTATAAGAACCACCTTGCATTGTTATTATTACTTTATTATTTCCAGTTAATTCTTGTGCGTTCCATAAATGTTCTTTAAGTTTGATATCCCAATTTTTTGCAAGCATAGTATGGCTGTCAATACTTAAAATAAATTCTTCCCCATCGTAATAATTAGCAGTACCAACTCTACACTTACCAATACCTATATAATCTTTTGCATTGTCTTCTGTTAATAAATGAACATCACCACGTATGTTATATTTGAATTTTAAATTAAGAAAGAAAGGAATATCCATTTTGTAATTAGTAAGAAACCTAATTCCAAATACTATGTCGTCTGGACTACTAGCTTTATTTAGCACTTCTAAAATAGTAGGTTCTAATTCATCATCTTGTAATGAAGGCATTGGTACATATATCATAAATTGATTATATCAGTGATTTTGAATACGGCTATCCTAAGGACAGCCGATGATGGGAGGAGGTCGGTGTGGATGCCGACATCTTTATATTACCTATTCTTAATATACCTCGTGGTATTTGACTGTCTAATAAATTTATTTAGGTAAGCATCGATGTAATTAAATATATCTATATCATTTGGAACTAACATCTGTTGAACTGCTTCATTGTTCTCAAACATAATTACAAGCGTTTCGTTCTGAAGTGTTTCTTTTTTAAATCTGTAACCTGCGTAAATAAAATCTCGAATCATGGTTCTCTAAATATACCATAGGGGTTTGGTATTTAAATAAGATGGCCGCCTCGCAGGACGGCCTTAATCTTATGACTGAAAAGTATTCTTCCTATGAACAAGTCCATAGACGGTTACGATTCTAGTATATCAACTTATGCAGATAGTCTACTTTGTTTTAAAGATTGTAATTCTTCTGCTACATCTTCAAACATCTCTGACCACATTGGTTGCCAGTAACCTACTGGTCTTAATTGGTCAAACTGTCTAGCTACTCTGACACCTTTTTTCATCAGCTTAACTCCAATATTATCCCAAACAGTTTTAGCCTTGTGCAAGTCGAACTTATTTTCCATTGCAATCATTGTTCTGAAAGAAGCAAGAACAGGAACGAGTACTGCTTGTTGTAGTACGTATTCCATTTCTTTATCATCTTCAATGAATAGTGTTTGGTTTTTATTGTTAGACCATTTGGAAAATATAAATGGAGTATCATCTATAGTTTCGCCTGTAGCCTCACACCACATTGGATAAGAAGTTTCTTGTACATAGTCTTTGAATTTATATATAGCTTTTAGACTAGACTCAAACTTCTTATATTCTGCTATTGATTCCTCATAACGTGCAACAATTTTATTTTTGCCACCATAAGCCCATACTTTATTTATAGGTTTACTTGTTAATTCAGAACCATCTGGAATTAATGAATATACAGTAGAAAGAACATCTCTAACTTTTATAGTACCTTCATCTCCTTGGAAATAGACTATTGAATCTTCATAAGGCGTATTCTTGAAACCTTTCTTAATCCATTCAAATTCTCCCTTATGGTTCAACAATGATTCATCACTCACTTGTAATGAGTTGTTAAGACCAATAGAGATATTTAGTCTTGTGCTTTCATCTGTAACACCAGTCATAATAAACACTCTAACTAACCTATCTTCTGGAATAGAATTACTATTCTCTCTAATAGCACCATACAAGTGTCCACCATTAACAACACCATCTTTGTTTGATAGCGTAAGTGTTATTGAATTATCTTCTACTACTGCATCAGTAGCAAAGATATGTATGCCAAGTGCTGCAAACATAAATAAGTCTGGTGACTCTTGCTCATCAGTAAGAGCTGTAACCATTTCTTTATATGATGCTTTGTCAGCTATTGGCTTTCTTGGATTTGGATTATCTGGTAATTCATCAGCTTCCGCTAAATCTTTACAGCTAACATATCCATAGTATTCTTTAACATTCTTATCAGTTAAAGAAGTTAATGTACGAATTGCCTGAATAGGCAATGTGATTTTTGCATTACGCATTTTATCCTCTTTCTTTTTTGAGATATCCTTTGATAATCTCTCTTACCACGCAACTTTTGTTGGTGTAAAAGAAATATTAGACCATATAAAAATTAAGTCAAGAACCTTATACAAATATCCAAGAAGGTTTTTCATTTATGTATTTAAAAATCTTTGCCAACATACGAACATCTTCAATAGCAGAGTGTGCTTTATATTCTTCATCTAACATCCACTTAGCTACTTCAATTTGACTATGTGCTTTATCTGGATACATCTGTTTAATTTCTGCTTTAGTATCTCTCCATTTACATAATGGAACAAGAGTTTGATACTTCTCACAGGTTTGTTCCATAACTTGCTGGTCAAAAACAAAAGCATTATGTGCAACAGCAGTCTTACCTGTTAGAACTTTCTGTATCTCTGGGTATATATCTTCCCATTTCTGTAAATCATTACGCTTAACAAAGTCATCTTTCTCAAATCCATGGATATCAGTAGCCCAAGGTATACCTTCTTTAATAAAATCTTGGTGTGGTTCTATGAAGTAATGGTACTCTTGGTCACTAGATAAATCTAACATGGCAAATTCTATAGGGTCATACCATAGTTTTGACTTGAAATAGCCATTCTTTACAGGGGGTGTGTGTAATATATCTGCACCTGTGGTCTCAAAATCTATTATTACGAACTTATCTTCCATCTGGTCTTAGCCTTTTAATCTTATAAGGTATCTCATATCCCTGTGTTTCTAGGTAGTAAAACATTTCATGTCTTGTGAATGGTCCAAATAGCATTGGGTCATCTCCCCTAGACAATATTATCTCCCAGTAATAAACAGGAACTTTAAAACTTTTCGCCTTTTTTTCTTCGTTCTCGTCTAATGGCTCTGCGTTCTCGTTCAGATTTACCACCCCATATTCCAAATCGTTCTTTTCTTACTACTGCAAATTCTAGACACTCTTCTCGAACTTTACATTCTTTACAAATTGCCTTAGCAATTACAGTACTACTACCTCTTTCTGGAAAGAACTCATCTTGGTCTGTACCAACACAGTTAGCATCTTTGTACCAATCTGGAATCTGTAGGATATCAGCTAGCGTCGCTATAAATACTCTCCCT
>Ga0129351_1000760_pt1 | contig 12378 bp, 9 predicted proteins | sample CPBDNA_8_FD_94423 | JGI IMG/M metagenome (GOLD analysis project Ga0129351, IMG submission 94423) | Freshwater to marine salinity gradient microbial communities from Chesapeake Bay, USA - CPBay_Sum_27_0.2_DNA | ecosystem: Environmental > Aquatic > Marine > Coastal | place: USA: Chesapeake Bay... | reverse complement strand
TATTCCCATTAATGATCTTTCCCATTTACTTTCAGATATCCCAAAACTTTCAATAGCTATACCACTATGTGAATCTATGATAGACATTGGATAAATATTTCTATTTGGTAAATCAAATGTAAGATTTGTAACTTTTGTACTTCCATCTATTTTAAAAACTGACTGACCTTGTTCTAGAGTATATGGACCCATTCCAGGAGCAAAGTTTTCTCTCAATAATCTTTTATTTATTTTATATACTTTTGCTTTACCATCTCTTACAGCATTCTTATCAGTATCATCTCCAGCACCTCCTTCATTACCTAAATATTCTGGAGTATAAAAATCAGAAAATCCAAATCTATCTTTTGAAGTATCATAAGTTAATTTAGGCTCAGAACTACCTATATACGTCTCATTAATTATTTTTCCTAGTTCATCAAAATCACCAGGCACTGAATATTCTCCATTAACATCTAATGTATTTAATCCTACAACAAAATTATTTGCTTTATCTGGATTTAATGACGGAGACCATAATCCTATTGCAGCATTACCATAAGCAGAAAAATGTGGATCATATCCTATATGTCTTTTATATTTTGGCTCACTGTAGGAACCATTTCCTACAGCTTCTACTCCTCCTATAAAAAACTCACTACCATTATAATAACTTTGAGGTATTCCTCCTAAACTTTCTGTTGTTATCATGATTTTACCATTTGGTCCCTTTAAAAATGCTCCGTATGATAATTGTTTTGTAGTATCATTATATTGAGGATTAGCATAAAATTTATTTTCATCTTCTTTTATATACGTAAAAAATAAAGGTTGAGAATGTGTATTATATTTTAATATGTTCGGAATATTTAGTCCAATACTTGCTGGATTATAATACATATCTGAACCAAATTCTTTTCTTTCTTGAGCAGTGGTTTTTGAAGCATTGTCAAAGGCTTGAACCATATCTAAATGTAAAAATCTTGAATTATCTATTGTTGGTTTTACCATTGTATCTGTAATAGTAAAATCTAAATCAACACTTGCATTGATTACAGCATTTGTAAAACCATGAAAATAAATTGTTTGTTCATCTCCAGAAGCATTCGTTTCTATTCTTGTTACTCTTACTGTATTAGGTGTTAAAGAAGCACTTGTTAATGTTATTTCTCTTTTACCTACATACTGATATGGTATGTCTAATGATAACCCTGGATCTAAAAGGGGATAAGGTATTTCAATTAAAATATTATTTTCACTAGCATTCGTTACAGTTTTTGTAGGATATGCACGAACTTCTACTTGTGTTCTACTATGATAAGGACTTGAAGCATTTCTTAAATCCCATAGTTCTGGATATAATTCTTGAGTTTTCAACCATTCTGATAAAATATAACAATTAAAATCATTATATAGTTGGTCAAATTCTATTGTAGTTCTTCTATATTCACCCTCCCCAAATTTATCATCACTTATATGTGTTATATATGTATAATTAAGTCCCTGATAAGCAATATCATTCAACCAATGTCGTCTCCCAGATATTACAAAATCAGGTCTTTTGAATGCTACAAATGTAAAATTATTTACCCAGTCTAATCTTTCTTGACTTATTATACCAGTATCATCTCCTAAACTAGCATTATTATCATAAGTAACTGCTTCATTAAAATTAGAAGCATTAAAAGTAGAACCATTAGCACATAGAAAAGGTTTATAAGTATCTGTTTTATATGTAGATGCTATAACTCCTTGATTATCATAGCATTCTGTACCTGATGGCTGATTTTCATTTTTAAAATATTGATATGTATCTAAATTAGAGGCATTCTGTAATGATTGAGTAAATGCTTCAGCAATAAAATCGGCTGACCTTCGTCCTGGTGGTATTGTAATAGTTTTTAATTCTCTATAATTTTTATAAGTGGATACGGCTGGATCAATACTTCCATTAGCATTACAAACACCTACAAGGTCAGGTATTTTTGGAACTGTTGTATCTTTATTTAAATATGTTGTTCCATAATGGACGAAAATTGTAAATTTAGTTCCATCTTGTCTTACTTTAACAAGTTCACCATTCAAAAGTCTATCATCACTAAATACAGCAGAAGCATTTCTATCTCTTTGATAATCACTTTCACAGAAAGTCCCATTTTGAAGTTGTGTTATTGTAGCACCTTCAAAATTACAATCATCTGCTTTATAAACAGATGTTCCTTTTTTATCCATATCATAAGCATACAATCTTGGTAATGAGAAACAATTTTCTCCATTAGTTGTTTTATAATATTGTAAAGTCATGTGAACTTGATTATCATTTAATTGTTTTTCAAATGTTGATGAATTATATGAAACAGCATCATATTTTGCTAGTGATTCTCTATAACCAGTATTCAAATAAAAATTATCATCTTTATACTTTGTGGCTGTTGTAATATTTTCAATACTTACAGTATCTAAATAATCTCCTTTTAGTTCAATTGTTTTTCCTCCAGCTCCTCTCTCTGATACAATAGCAGAATGAATGTTGATTGTATCTCCGACATCCAATTGTATACCAGAGTTTAATTTATTTGTAAAGATAGCATTATTTGCTTCATTTCCAGAAGTATATTCGATTGAAGCTCTACGGCTACAATCTAATAATTTCACATCAACATAAGATTGTTCTTCAGGTTGATTAGACATTTATATAATATAGATAAAAGAAAAAAGTAATTTATTTTATTTAACTAAATCCAACAGTAAGGAAACCATCACGAAGTTCAGCCACCTTTTCGATTTCAATGTAAGTTCTCTGAGTGTATGTTTGATCACCAGTCAGAGCAGCAAGAGCATCACACTTTGTAGTAAGTTCTAGACCACGAGCATTGACACGTCCTACAGGAAGCTTGTATGACTGGAAAAAGAAGTTTCCAAGAAGACCAGTTGAACCATTCTGTGCCGTTCCGTGGAAATTTTCAGAAGTTAATACATCACCTTCAGCAGAATATTCTTCACGTGTAACAAATGGGAAAGATCTTTCAGACCTTGCAGTCTTATCAAACAATACAGCACTATTACTTAAATCAATTGGGAATACAAAGAAATCATTCATACGAATATTTGTAGTTAGAGTACCATTCTTTTTCGTTCCTGAAGTATAATCTCTTTCAGGTGCTACAGCAGAATATTTGTTAAGAATATATCTATCAGTTCTGTTATCATCATGAATACCAGTAATAACACGAGTAACAATACGTCCAGCACCACCAAGATTTCTTACACTATTCTTAGCATCTGTTACAGAAAGAGAAGTTTTTGTAAGTCTGTAATCCTTGAATACAAACTGAGTAGGAGTCTTCATAAATTTATCAAGTCTCTGAGACATTTCAGCACCATCATAGAAAATATAATCTGCTACAAGTTTAACCTCTGTAGTATCAATCTTGAACTCAGTACCAGTTGAAGCATTAGCATCTACAGAAACTCTACCAGTAGAACTTAGAGGCTCCCATACTAGGTCTATCATTACTTCTTGCTTCATAGCAAAAAGAGGAAGATTCTTTCCCTTTAGGAAAGGAAATAATTCTCCAAGTGTTACAGAAAAAGTTGGTTCATTGTTAAGATCAGTGTATACACGATTCTTTAATGCTCCACCAAATGGTTCAACACCAGTATCAAGACCATAAGCTTCAGCAGCAGTATTTGACTGAGAACCAGCAGTATTATCATATACAAATTCATGACACATCTGCCGACCACTCATTACAGCTTCACGATCCTTGTTCATTTCATTTGAAATAAACATAGACTCATAGGACTTAAAGAAATTGTAATCATCCGTTTCATCTACGGTATTACCTCCAACACGTAGAGTTGCTCTACGAATTAGACTGTGAACACCTACACCAAGAGGGAAAAAAGCACCATCAGCAGTTGAAGCATTTTTCTTTACAGCTAAAGTAATTCTTGAACCATCATGTAAATAACCCTTGTTCTGTAAAACAAAACGGCAAGATACATCATTGCAGACAATTGGGTCAAGTACATCAGACGTGACATCCATAGCCATATTAGATTGAATTTCTCCTACCTTAATAAGGTTAGGAACATTTCCTTCATCCATTTTAGGGGGGTCAATAGGGAGAGTTTCTTGAATATTAGCCATATTTTTATAATATTAATTACATAAAAAAATAAATAAAAAAAAAAATTAAAACTTCATTTAGGCTACGATCTGGATGCCCTGAGGAGAATATAGCATAGTCTGTCTTGAATGGACGAAAAGGAAAAGAGCATTTGGAGAATCACTGTCAAGCCCTACCTCCATCTGGATACCAAAAGGAGTTGTAGAAAAATCTTCACCTACACCAGTTCCAGAAGTATCAAATGGAACTCCAATACATTCCATTACACCTCCTTCAGCAGTTAGAGGAGTCGTTGCTCCAGAATAAAGTCTGTTCGTATTTACAGGAGATATCTGAGACTTAATATTATTTGGCTTAATACTATCACGTGCAAAAGTTACAACTTGAGGATCTACTACAGTAGTGTTTTCACTATCCTTTACATTTGTATCTAAATTAAAGTTAAAAGGCATACGACGGCCTGCCTTGGTTATAATTATAGATTTTATATCTGCTTGAGTACCATCACTGTTGAGAGGAGTAGTAGTAGCATACGAATTATATGCTAAGTTGTTAAGATACTTAGAAGGACACATATTCATGAAAACTCCAAGAGTTCTTGAAGTTCCAAGGTTGAAATTAACTACAGCATTAGCCGAATTAATTACATTGAAATACGAGGTAATAGCATTGTATGTGATTTGACCTGTAGAAGGCATCTGTTGCTGAGGAACATTTAATTCACAGTGGAGACGGACATTTTCTAGTTCATAAAAAGCATCCGTAAGACCAGTAGTAGAACCATTAAGAGCATACAATGCCTGAGCATCTGGGGCTAATGTTAGTGAAATCTCAACCCCCCCTAGTGCTGTACCATCAAGGGGTAGTAAATTTCCTGAAGATAGGACCCCTGTTGGAAGATTTACACAAAATCTTGAACCATGGGCAGTAGCAGGGAAATCAACTAATTCTCTCTTTTGAGTTTCATAGTTAGGTACAGAAAGGGACTGATTGTTTGAAAAAGTCATTTTTTCTTCACGAGATGCTACATAAGGATTGTATGAAGCAAGGAAACGTCCATAATGGTTTATGGTTTCGATTACCTGACGAGATCTCTGAGATGTAATAGTTACTTTATCAATAATTGAATAGAGAGCAAGTTTTTCATCAATACCAAGCTGATCGGCAGTAGTTGGCTTAGTTCTACTAGCATCCTTAAAGAACTTAATATCTCCAGAAAGTCTAACACTACCACAATCAAGGAGATGAGGCTGTGAACCTATTAGGAAAGAAACAATTGGATTTCCTTGCTTGTGGGAAATCTTCTGGGTAGAATTAATATTCGAAGGCTGTATCTCGTTGTAGATAATACTCATTTTTATAATACTTAATATATATTATTTTAGATGAGATTATTTTAAAAAATATTATTACAAAAATATCTATACTTCAACTTGAATTCCATCCCCACGGATAACTATTCTACGAAGGTGGTATACAAAATTACACCAGAGCATATCCTTTTCAGGTGGGTTGCTTACGTCTTGGTAATGAACGTTAAGACGTAAATCTTTGTTTCTCATGTCATACACACCATTATTGAGAGAAAATGTTCTTCCTACAGCAAAGTTCTCATTGAATCTTGACATCTGTAGAGCAGGCATACCAGCAGCCTGAAGAGCCTTATCAAGTTCAAGTAGAGGAATAGCATCTACAGAACTCTTAGAAGAAATCTTTTCCGTATTGACATTTAATGATGGCTGATTACGTCCGTCATAGAAAAAGAAATATTCTGTGAGTCTGTTAGAGATTCCAGCAATACCACTTTGAGAAGAAAGTAATGTATGGTCGTAAGAGTTAGCATGGATTTCATAAGTTCCATTACAAGAAATCTGATCCTTTGCCGAATATACAGAGGCATCCGTAGGAACACAGATAACAGACTTAGCACGTTGATGATTACCAGGGATTCCAATATTTGCTACACGGTCTCCCTTGAGTTGAGAATAATTGTATACTTGAGTTGAAAGGAAATCATAAACCATCATTTTTCCTGCTTTCATGTCAGCCATAGCCTCTTGCTGTGCCTTAGCACCAAGATCAATTTGATTGAGGACAAGTTCTACATTACTCATAGAGTAAGTCGGAGAATATGTTGTAGCACTAGATACTGAGGTAGAATATAGGAAAACATTTCCAGCATTCGTAATATCCGAACCATTATTTGTAACAGAAGCATTAAGAGTAACTTTAACATACTTATTTGCTCCAGTTCCAGAAGTTTCAATAGTCTTAATAACAGCATTAGCAGATAATTCATATTGTTTAGTAGTATCTCTGAGTTGAATCTTTTCTCCAACAACTAGAGGGAAATTATCAACTTCCCAGTTGTTGTTATCATGCTTGATAAATAATACATTAGAATCAGAACCATTCTGCCACGATGCTGGTGAAGCAGTATTACCATCAAGAGAGTGGAAAAGTGGATTGAGTGTAAGTCTACGGTTTGTATTTACACTATCTAACTGACGGAAGCATCTCTTATTTTCTGATGTAAGAATAGAAATAAATAAACCATTCATTAATCCACATGGAACAACACGGTCATTTTGGAAGAGTCCAGTATGAAGGGGAAGCTTCAACTTACACTGAGTGTATTTATTTGAGTTCGTAAATGCTTCACTTGTAGGATCAGCACTTACATTACTGTAATAAGGAGAATACTTGTGATTAGCAAGTTGAGACTTAGTAGAGCCACGAGTTCCACGAGAATCAGGAGTCCATACCCCAGCACCTTCATTTAATGCTCTAAGATTCTTTAGAGTTTCATTTGAATGATAAGCATACTTCATAGCTACATGAACTGGGTAGTGTCTAATTTCCTCAAGCAATTCCGATTTGTCCCCAGAATGAATACGAATAGTATCAATGAGAACTTGTCCACCAATGAGTTCATCTAACTGGAGTCGAGTATTACAAGCATTGGTATCTTGAGAAATAGTTAAATCGAATTGGAGGTAAGAGTTCTGAGGTTTGAAATATTCTACATTAGGGGGAATGTAAAATTCAATAACTTTTTGAGCATCATAGGTGAGACCATTTTGAGATGGAATTGCAACATAATCCTCTTTAAGTGGAATCTTGTTATCAGCTACGAAAAATCCTGAAGACATATTTTATAATGTAAACAATATAAAAAAATAAATAAAAAAAAATAAATTAAAAATTACCTTGTAGCAGCAAAAGATCCAGCAAGAGATGCCTGTGCTACTTGTTGAAGTGGTGGGGGATCTGTTGGTTTTGAATCTGTCTGAATTTTCTTTGCTGTTTCTACTGCCTCACCTGCTGCCTCAGATAATCCTCCTGCTGCCTGAAGTGCTGTTCCAATAACACCAGCCAATTGAAAACCAGGGACAAATCCAAGCATGTCAAGAGCAGTACCTCCAATTGTAGCAAGATTTCCAAGTTTTTCTCCAAAATTATCTCCAGCAAGACCCTTTCCTGCTTTAAGACTTTCATATTCTGAAGCAATATCCATACCAGATGAAACAAGTCCACCTAGAACTCCTACACCTTTACCTAATGCCCCAGCTACCTTAGCACCCTTTCCAGCCAATTCTCCTACCTCTTCAGCACTCTTAGCACCTTTAGTTAATACATCAGAACCTTCAGCAAATGTTCCTTCACTTGTTGTAATAGCAGCCGAAGGTTTTTCAGCAAGTTCATCTATTTCTTCACCTGCTGCTGCTGCCTTTGGTTTTAATTCATCTGGTGTCGGTTTTACTTCAGTAAAGCCAGGCTTACCAGCATTCTTAACAGATTCATTGTAAGAATCTAGTGTAGTTTTAAAATTACTCATTGCAGTTGATTCTGTAAGAGCATCTTTAACTCCAGACATGATACCTTCTTGTTCGTCATTACCTACAGCAACTTTTGCTGCTTTAGAAGCATTCTCTATTGCCGTCTTATTTTGTAGTCTTATACTTTCATTAAGATTACTTACAGCACCCATTCTTGAGTTCCCGAGGGAAATAGCACTACTCATGTTATAGCCGTCCATTGTTTTATATTATTCATTATAAATTAATTTTGAGAGATATTTTCTAATTTATTTAGTTCATCTTGTTTTTCTTCTTCACTTTGATCTGCTCCTCCAGTAGCTACGAGTTTCCTAAAATTATGGAACATCTCAGGGGGATTCTTTGATAATTTCATATAACAGAAATCATATTTCTTCTTACAACATTGTTTATATAATTTTAACCAGTTCTCACTACCCTTGAATAAATCCCCAAATTCTTCCGAAATTGCAAAAAGTTCCCGTTGATTAGGGAAAGGACTTCCTACAATTACAGAGGTAGCATTAGATCTTATAATAGGATCTACAGCACCTCTGAACTTCTGAACTGATATAACTAATAATTTAATACCGTAATGACGGCTACGAGTTACAAGATTTGCTATGTTACTATCCAGCATTCCCACACAATCATCAAGAACCAAAGCAATTTCTTTTGTAGGATCATCATCTCCTTTAGCTGTTTGTCTTTGTATAATATTTTGAATTAATTCAGGACTATACGTATCATGACATTCGAATCTCTTTTTCATAAATCTACTTGTACTATCCATATTGATTGTGGGACTAATTACAACTACACCCCCAGGGAAAAAATCTTGACCATAAAAATTATCATTTAGAAAAAGTGAACTAATTATGGTACTTTTTCCAGTCTGTCTTGGACTTATCATGAGGAGACATTCACCAGCCCCTTTCACACCTACACCTACATCAGGCAAGTTAGGATGGTGGTATTTTGCTGTTCCATTATTTTCATCGATTATAGGAATAATTTCTGGACCTTCCATTGTATATTATACTTTAGAAATTATTTTTTTAATTTAATCTTTATATTATACATTATATTTTTAATGTGTATTAAAAACGTTCTTTGAAAAAAATCCAGAATCACCATAGTAACATTTTGGAGGATATACCAATTGCTTGATAGCTTCTTCATGTTTTTTTCTTTCTACTTCTTCTTCAAGCTTTTTCTTTTTTTCTGCCTTTCTCCTTTGTCTTAATTGTTCATTTTTTAATAATGCTTCATCAATTGCCTTCTGTATTATATCAGGATCTATATCTGCTTTAGGTCTTGGTGGTGGTACATCATTGACAATATCTTCTAATTCTTTTTTTTTACTTGCCTTCTTTTTTTGATTAGCCTTTGATTCTAATTCTTTCATTTCTTTTCTTTCTTTTGCTTTTTGTTTCCGTGCTTCAACTGCTTTCTCTCTTGCAATTTTTAATTTAGCCTTATGCTCTTCACTCATGGGCTTACGTGGTTTCTTCTCTTTCTTTACTGGTGCTACTACAGGTTCGGTCGTCTTCTTCTGCTTTACAAATATTTCATCTGTGTTAATATTTTCTTTAACAGGCTCTGGGGCGACTGCCTCGTCATCCTCAGTATCAGATTGTGGTGGGGTTTCAATTATTAAATCAGGATCATTTACAATTTCAGGTAAAATATTTGACATTCTCTATATTTTACTTTATATTTTATTGTATTTCATTAAAAAATAATTAAAAAAAGGTATAAACTAAATATTTATTTTACATCTTATGTTTTTGTCTAATATGTAACACTACAACTGTAGAACCTACAGCACTCTTGACAAACTTCTCGGTCTTATCAATTAAATCAACTGAAAAATCTCCAATACTTAATGGGCCTGCATTATTAAGATCAAGATAAGTTTTTTCACCAGGTTCAAAAAACAATCCACCTGTCTCATTACCACTATTATCAAAACGAGGGCAGTGGTAAATAATTTGAGACTGATTACCAGTAACTCCATTGATACTTCTTTGTGTTAAATTATTTACTCTTACAAATACAGATTCATTTGCTACTAGTTTAGGTACTACAGTAGATGAGAATGTTACAGCAGAACCATTAGTGGTTGTAGGTGTTTCAAGAACAGCAGTATTATCAAATCCAAGAATATTTGACATATTTGCTCCAAGAGTGGGTCTGTATTTCTTACTTTCTGAAAGAATAGGCACTACATCGTAGGCAATCTTTCCTCCAGAAGTTCTTACAAAATCGTGTTCTGTAGGAACTCCAGTTTCATTATATAATCTTGTATCTACAGTATTTAGATATTTTGTTCTCTTTATATTTAATAGTGTAGCATACCAATCATGGTTTGTTAGTCTTTCATTTAATGGAATGCTATTTGATTTTGTAGTATCATATCCATCATAATTAAATCCAGTTATATCTCTACCTTCATATTTATGAATTTGTAAATAATTATCTGTTCTAGCATCACCATCTGCTGTTCCTCTAATTTCCATCTTACCATATAAATAAGCACAAGTTTGAGCAACAGGTTTAAAGTAAGATGTTTTATTATTTGATGCTTGGTAATCTGGACTACATATTTTTGATGGAGTTGCTGATACTCCTTTAGTTAATGTAACATCAACTGCTTCACCATCTACAGTAAATTGAATATGATTGAATGCAGAAGCATTACCAGTTAAATCATACGGTTCAGAGTTGGGACTCCCACTTCCATTCCAATAATCTACTTCTTCCATTTCAAAAGTAAAAGTTCCTCCTGATTGTCTTTTAGCAACTGATTGATATAAACGTAGTTCATAGATATCTGAAGCATTATTATATACAGATGATGCTACATAATCATAGAAACCCATTCCATTATGTTTCCAATAGGGTGGAGATGCAAAATATCTAAATACTTGAGTCCCATCAGGAGCTACATGTTTTACTTGAGGATTACAATATCTACTTAAGCCAACACTCCAATTTGAAGCATTCCCATAATTAACTTGAAAATTTCCTTGAGTGCAAGATAGTGGTGATGATTTTATTTGAGCAAATGCTCTAGGATTCTCCGAAGCATTCGTAGACCTTTTGTAAAATCTATGATTACTTCCTGTATATTCCCAACCATCAGACCAAAGATCTCCTTTTACAAAGTCTGCTTGATTCGATGGTGAACTGTCTTGAGTTGGTTTGTTATCAGTACCTGAGGCAGATGACTTTTTATCATACGTTAAATTAAAACCTTCAAAAACATTTCCTGTTCCTCTTTTTACAGAAGCATTAGCTTCACCTTGTAGATCAGGATGATAAATACCAGTATTCATATTTGGTATAAGAGCATTATCTACATAGTCTTCAGAATTATATTCTCCATACGGATCTACACGGATAAGTGCTGGATGTCTAGGAGATTCTTCAAATGTAAAATCATCAGTTAATTTTTTTCCGATATATTGATACATAGTTGAATTAGTTCTTCCAACAGAAAATACACCATCCTTATTCATCTTAATACTCTGCAATGCTACTTCACTATTGGGAGGAATAACCAAAGGTGTTTGTAAATTGTTAGTAAATGAAAATGCTCTATCGAGACCTCTTGGAATAACATCAACATTACTTAGAGTCTCAAATTTGTTGTTTGACAATATTACCAATGACATTTTTATAATATTCTCAATATAAAAAAAATATAATAATAATTATAATAAAAATGCCGAAACATACTAAACCTCAGATGTATGACAACAATGAATGCTTTAACCTACCAAAAAAAAATGAAGAAGATAAAAAGATCAATCCTAAAAAAGTTTTTAAAGGCTATACTGCCCCCAAGGGTCGGAAAGGTTCTAAAAAGTCTAACATTACCAAAAATTACTAAATACATTACCAAACTTCATTTTTTTTGGTAATTTTTTTTATGGTCTCTTATGCTCTTATTATACTCTATTATATATATATACTATATATATAAATTACTTAAATTACCAAAATTACTAATATATTATATATTAGGAGAGCAGAGTAAGAGTATATAAAATTTATATATGTACTCGGACTAGGAGTTTATGGGGAGGACTCATTTTGAGCTATTTTGTAATGTTTGGTAATTTTTTGGTAATTCCCCAAAATCCAGCCTCACGTGTAATTATTAATCCTTCTTCATTAAATCCTGTTGGACTCTTAATATTTATCCTCATACAACCATTTATTCTCAAATATTTATTTACATCATTACTCTTGACTTGTAAATTATTGTCTTTGAATATTTGTTTAACTTCTCTGAGTGTTAAACGATCATTTCTATTTTTTGTGAATGTAAATATTTTTTTCACTTCTTCATTTATATCTGTATCAATGTAATCATAAATATTTTTAATCTTCCGTTTCATCTTATTACAATATATATTATAATCATATTTTTAAATCTA
>Ga0129351_1000759_pt1 | contig 12380 bp, 21 predicted proteins | sample CPBDNA_8_FD_94423 | JGI IMG/M metagenome (GOLD analysis project Ga0129351, IMG submission 94423) | Freshwater to marine salinity gradient microbial communities from Chesapeake Bay, USA - CPBay_Sum_27_0.2_DNA | ecosystem: Environmental > Aquatic > Marine > Coastal | place: USA: Chesapeake Bay... | reverse complement strand
GTCGAATATTCAAAAGCTTGTGGAAGAGATACTCTACTTCCAGAAGACATGGAATATGCGATGAAATACTGTGCGATGTACAAAGTCGGTGAAGATATTGGCTCCATCTTTCCAGACCTTTACGACGAAGTTGGAGAGGAAGAGGAAGAGGAAGAGGAAGACATGCCCACCGTCGACCCCGAAGACTGTCCACCTTTCGAGAGATACACAGGCGCAGACCCCGTCTTCTTACAGATGAATGAAGCCTACGACCGTTGGGACTCCTGGGTTCCCCAGAGCCCGACAGAAGAGATGTTAAAAAATGCTATTAATAGTAATGAGCATCTCAGAGCCGGAAGCATGGACGTTTTCTGAGAATAAGAACAAATTACACATTTCTAATTTTGATACAAGCTCTAGTGATGATTCATCCGATGATGAACAACTTTTTTCAAAAACAAAAACAATCAGGAAAAAAAAATTTAAAAAATTAGTAAAGAAGGAGGAGATTACACCTGATTAATTTTTTTCCCTACGTATAGTATAACAATCACAATGTCTGCTGCCGCTCTCCAGACTGTCAGCCTTGTCACCCAGGAACTCCAGACCCAGACCCTCAACTCTATTGTTGGTGGTTTCTCCTTCGCCGCTGCGATGTCTTGGATGGATTTCGTTCGCTGGACTGTTACCCAGCTTATCCGGGTTCCCAAGAACGGTGGTGCTCAGTACGCTCTCACCGCTGTCCTCACCTCTCTCCTCTCCGTGATCGTCTTCCTCGTGATTTCCCGCATCAACGGTCGCGTGACGAAGCCCGCCCAGCCTGTCTACGCGATAACTCGCTAATCGGTGCTCTTTTCATGAAAAAGAGTAAAAGTAGACCGACTATAACTATTAACGCAATGTAGAGATACTCCTTTCTCCACCATTTATAAGGATTCTTCACCACTTCGGGAATGCTTATTATTGGCTCTTTCTTTTCAATTTTGGGAGGTTCTTCCAGGGGGACTTTAGGTAGATTTTCAAGTTTGTCTGTAGACCCCGTCACTTCAAACTTCAATATGTGGTCCTGATTTCTAAAGTCATAAGGAATGAGGCGTCCATGACTCATATAGAAAAATTCAATTTTGATATCCTTTATCATCTTCTGTGTTCCGGAATGAAAATGATGGACCAGTGTATCATCCGCCCCATTAAAATTTATAAAGTCTGTCCCATCGAGAAGTATATGTCCCGTATAGAAGGGTGTAGAAGTGTAAACAGTCTGAGTAAACTCATCCGAACCTGTCGTCATTCTGAGAATGAGGGAATTAGGGCCACTTAAATTGATTGCACCTGATACTAATATACCAGCGGATGAATCGTGATCATTCGAATTAAAACCAATAAGCTGGTGTGGTGTCGTCACTGAAGATGTATTACTCAAATAACCATTCGTACCTGTATAAAACTCCATAGTGAATGCGTTGGTCGTACCAATATTGGAAAATGTGAGAGCGTTCGTATCAGAGTCAAACACGACAGAACTGATATTAGACACAGGTGGATCAAGTTTAACTTCTAAATCTTGTGCTAGAATGTAACCATTCGAATAATTTGTCTCATCGAGAGTAATAACAGTGCCGTCTACACTGAAGGTTTTGTTTGTAGCACACGTCAACAACTGTGGTGTAGGAATACGAGCAGACACCAATTTTATATTAGAGATGTCATAGATAGGGTTGTCCAATGTTACAACATAACTGTTAGCGTAAGGATATACGTTAGTATCCCTCTCACCACTATCTATGTTAAGGGTGTGAACCTTCATTAAAATATAGGCACAATATTTTAATGATTGTTTTTGTCTATCTCATGTAAATATTTAGTGAGAGAGGGAGTGTGCGAGAGGGTTATTCTGGAGTTGCCTCTTGGCGACGTCCAGATCCGATGTGTATGGGTTCGAATTACCTTTGTAGGCATTGAACTGATGGAAAGGTTTTTGCTGATAATGTTGCGTCCAACCACCGTTGGCAGCGTTCACACGACCATCGATGCGCGTAGTATCTGCGCGAACAGCTGTAAGACGACCACCCTGCTTGAGGGCACTCTCACGGACATTCATCCTACCAGGGTTGCCCATCCGGTTTGGCTTTCCACGACGGTCCTCGGGTCTAAATCCATACTTCATGAGCTCCTCATTCGTCCTATTCGCCACCTGAACGGCGGCGCTATTGGTATAGGCGCCGTGATGACTATGGATACCTGGAGCTGGGCGATTTACGTATGTGTATTGTTCATCGTTACGGTCACTCTTGAACCTTGTGGGGTCCTGAGAGAGAGTCTGGGCAGACACGAACCGCTTCGCACCGTTGAAGCCCAAACCATCCGCACGGTGACCAGTCTCAGAACGATTTGTGGTACGCTTGGTCCTCTCGTGTTCGTTACGAGGAACCACACCGGACATACCTTGCGCGCGACCAGCCATGGTAGGACGCCTAGAGGGAAGGAAAGCAGTGGTTTCTGGTTTGTTGTGGGTAAGCTCACCAACCTTCGCAGAACGACCACCGGTGGTGTCGTGAGCAGGTCCAGTGCGTCCTGGGAGAGTAGTTAAACGATATTCACCTACGTTTACAGGATTCACCCTAAATGTCTGTTGAAAACCACCGACGGCTGGAACATGGGCACCGACGCCGAGACCTGGGCCAACGAGTTGCTTCTCGATGGGACTTAAATTGTTCATTCGACCCTGGTCATACATACGATTGCGCATGGTAAGGATTTCCTGACCGCCGCTACGCTGTTGACGACCAATATCGGCAAAACTCCCTATTTCCCTCTTATGCGGAACCTCGACGGGGGGTTCAAAATCATTTTCTGGAATTTTCACTGTTGGTGGCGGGGGTGTCTCACTAACCTTAGGAGGTTCAGATTTAGTGCTCAAGTTCCTCCCAGCGAATACGAGGCCTGCAACAGCCATGAGTGATACGGGATCAGCCATTCTTACTTCTTATTAACATTTTTATTAAGATACCTCTGCTCAAACATACCATTCTGAAGGTCGGCGCGAGTGCTCGCAGGTTCATACTTGAGAGTACGAAGGGGAACCTTACACTCCATATTGGTGAGAGGGAAGAGATTACGCTCATAAGTCTGAACGAGATGCTTGTTAAAGCGAGAAGTAGATTGGGGACGAAGTTGATCACTCGTATCTATGTATTGCGCTGGAGAACCCTTACCAGCCATGTAAGGGGCGGTGCCATACAGCATGGTGTTTGGACGGCAACCACCGCAGTTGAGATTACTGGGCTGGGGGTACACGAAAATTTCTTCAGTCGCCTTCACAGAAGGAAGGGCACCCGCATTTTGAACAATGGAAAGTCCAGGTTGAAGCTGATATGCCATTTATTATTACATAAGAATATTTATCTACCTAACAGTTCCTCCAAACATACCGGAACGCTTGTCCCCATCACCACCAAGACCTGCGAACGCCTCGAGCTGAACACCACGTGCATTGGGGTTGCAGAATCGAGTGTCACTCTTGCACATGGGACCGTTTTTGGGTCCATAGAGCCACTCCGCAAAAGCTGTTTGGTCTCCTGGGATTTTGGTCACAGGGTTAGAAACAAACTGTCGCTCCATAGCGTTACGGAGATATCTAGGCATGGATGTGCGAGAACGTCCACCATCATAGGGAATACGATCACTCGTGTAAGCATTGACGAAGGGTTTCACAGTGGGATAGTAGCACGCCTCAAGCCTATTTGGGGCGTCTGTGAAATCAGTAATGAGAACATTACCCATGGGGTTGTCGGGTGTAGGCATCTGGCAACTCACACCCTCCACGGAACCACCGTATGTTTCCCTGACCATCTTTGACTTATAAAGAACAAAGATGACGGCTAAAACCGTCGCACCCAACACGAATATACGGGGGTCACGACGAATGAGATAAAGTATGGTGCATACATATATGATAAAACGAGAAGCCGCATTTACTCGGTCCTCTGGAGTCTGCTCACTCGTGGGCCAGAACTGAGTAACCTGGTCAGCCCGTACGAGCTGCTGAGGATCATCGAACCAAGCCTTCATTTAGTATATGTAGAGGTTTATTTTTTAGGGAGACTACCAAGCATGCCACTCATCATCTTCATTAGAGCCTCTTGGTCGAACTGACCATCACCATCCTGCATCTGGTCGGCAACCCCCTTTGCAATCTTCTCAATCTGGGAGAGCGTGTCATCTGGGAGGGCTGTAATCGTGGTACCAAGCATATAGAGGGTCTGGAGATACTGCCAAGTAGCATTTTTGGTATTGGGTGTCATCTTAGACCAATACCTCTTGATATCAAGCTCCTTGAGAAATTCAATATTCTCAACTTCGTCGAGAAGAAATGTCTCATCCTTCGCAGAAATCTTTGCGGCGTAAGGGGTTACACCGTTCATGAAACCATCCACAACAAGGCGGGGATTGGTGGACTTCAACATATCGAAGGAAGTGAGCATCTTCTTAATGCCTTTTTCATCTGGAAAAGTCTTGTGCAATTCCACAAGAAATTGACTCATCATATCATTGAAAGCGGATACGGACGCCATTTTCTTATTCTATTGGTCTAATCTTTAAGTTTAGAAAGGCTCGCTAGAAATAGCTTCCTTTTTACCTATACCACCCGAAACGATAAAAAACACAAGAATAGCGTTGAGCACAGCGGGTTTGGTGTATTTGTTCAGCTCGAGCTTACCCTCATTGTTCAGATATGCCTTGAGATGAATATAAGCCGCAGTTAAACCAGCTGCAACCAGAGCGGCACTCACTGGGTCGCGTAAATAATCGGAGAGTTCCATTTAATAATACCTAGGATTTTTTGTACGCTGCTCTGGTGCATCACCAAATAAAACATCGTCGTCCGCATCTCCCATTGGAGCTGGCTGAGCCTGTGGAGCCTGTGGAGCCTCCGGAGAACTAGGCATAGGTGGTGGTGCGGGGTCCTGAACACCGGGAACAGTCTTAAATTCATTCTCAAGACCTGTAGGCTGGGGATCCATCATATCCATAGGAGGTTCCTCCATAGGAGGTTCCTCTGTAGGCATCATCTCTGGCTCAGGTTCAGGCTCTCCCATGGGTTCGTCGAGAACATCGGGATCGGCGCTGTCGTGAATCTCACCATCGAGGGAAATATCACGCGTCTCTTGGGACATGTATGTCTGTAAAATCTGTTGTACAGGAATCAACTCCTTTACTGTATTCTCAATGCATAGAGAAAAGCGTGTGGTGAGATTTTCGTCCCGTGCGTATTCACTCTGCTCTTCGTGGAAAATGTAGGGGTCTCGGTAGAGATCCCTCGCAGCATTATTGTAACAGGTTTGTATGAAAACTTCCTCGGTTGGGAGTTTGAGCGAAATCTTCTTATTGTCGGCTTTGAGGCGAACTGCGGAAAGAATCTTTGTGCAAGCAACAAAGACAGCCGCAAGAAGATCACCGAACCACGAACACCTATCAGTGATATTGTCTGCGTGACGCTTAGACATGGCATTTGACCAGTTGGGAACCTCCTTCAACAGCTTTTGGAACATGATGAGAACCTGCTTTCCCTTGGATGTTTTAACAGCTTCACTGTACATTTCATGAAAAACCTCAATCATAGGTGGACACATAATGAGGCACATCTGGCCTAAGTACTCCTTCTTCGCTTCTACCAATACATTCAAATTGTCCATTTATGATTAATAGGGTTTTTAAAATAGTCTCTTCCTACGCACCTCTCCTGTACTGATTAGCAATCTTTTTGAGATTCATTAGATTTGGAAAATCAGCTTCGTCGGGCTCTTCACTCCGTTCCTTTTTCTTTTTCGACGTGGCCCACGAAATGTATACGTCGTGATCACTCAAAAGTTTGACAGTGAAACCACCCAATTGAAATTGTCGAGCAACATATTTCGCTGCAAGTCTTCTGTCAAAAACTGGGTAACCTAGTAAGAATGCGGGAACCGTGAGAAATATTTGTTTATGTCCTAGCTCTACCGACTGTTTAATTTTAGAAGAAAACTGTTCGTATATTTTCAAGTAAATTTCCTTTTTTATTTGTTTTCTCTTTTCATCAATCTTGGTGACGTCATTGATGCTTAACATTACAATTACTCCAACTTATTTTTTGCGGAATCAAACTCACTTTTGGTAGGCACAGCAGCTTCCTTAACGAGTTGATACTCGATAAATTCTTTACCCGCTGAACCCTCAGTGAACGCCGAAACGTCACCTGGAGCCTCTACACCGATAGGTTGCGAACGAAGAGATACGATGCGCACCTTTCCATTCTCAACTTCGAAAGAAGCCACGACAGAGAAACCAAAGGAGAAACCACCCTTCTTCATGACCATAAACATGATCTCATAAATCTCAGTTTTCTCCTTCCTGTATCCCTTGATGGCGGTAGTCTCTATGATATAAGTACAGAGACCCGTGCGCTTCGAGATCTCCTTGTTGGCTTGAAGGACAAACTCCTCCATCATATCGTTGTCCACCTTGACCTCGAACTCCTCAAACCCCTCGAGGTTTGGTCTGGGGTCATTCATCTTGACGGAACCCGTCGGCTTCGTGTAGCCTGAGAGACCGAATGTCTCTGTGAAAGATTCTATATTGGTAGTCAGAAGAATCACTATCACGATGAGGGTGAACACTAACAAGTAATTCATATTTACTATTATGCGTTAATTTTTTTTTAGAAAATACCTTCGTATCTATTAGATGTCACTGCTGATTTATAGCCCTAGGTGTAAACATTCCATGGATGTCATAGACTACATTAACAAACATCAACAATTGAAGCAGCTCGTACATTATCATAACGTGAATACACAGGGCATACCACCCAATTATCAAAATAAGATAAACCGTGTTCCGACGATGCTCACGAAAAATGGTAAAATTCTCGTGGGTAACGAGATTAAGAACTGGCTCGACTCCCTTCTTCCCGCTAAAGAGGTGACACATAGTTCTATAGGTGCGTTTGGATGTTCAATGACTTCCCTGGATGGTGATGTGCCACAGACGGATCTGTTCTCACTTGACGATTATGGTCGTTCTCTACAACCACCAATGACTAAAGAACTTGAAGAGAAAATAAGTCGAGAAGTTTCCAAGGGTGTGGCGTATACAGATTTAAAGATGTAACGCACAAATTTTACTAGATATGAAATTAGTCACCATCCAGGCTTCCGCCTTTAAGTCGACGTTCGAAGTTTTGAAGGATATTCTCAACGATGTGAATATCTATTTTAGACCACAGGGTATGTATATTATCACTCTGGATACAGCTCGAACTTCGCTCATCGATATTTTCTTAGCCGCCGACAATTTCGAAGAATACGAATGCGACCAAGAAGAAATCATAGCTGGTATAAACATATCAAATACGTTCAAGCTCCTGAAAACAATCACAAATAATGATGTTCTTAAGATTGAAATCAATACAAAGGAATACATGGATATTGAGATTTCGAGTGAAGCTAAAAAGACAAACACCAAGTTTCAACTCAAGCTTTTAGACATCAACGAGAGTCGCATCGAGGTTCCTGAAATCGAAATGACCACCATAACTACCCTACCTTCGGTGGATTTTCAGAGACTTTGCCGTGACATGTCTAATATTGGCACCGATATTGAGATTAAACGATGCGGAAAGGAAATCAAGTTCAGGTGTGAAGGTGATTTTGCCAATCAAGAAACTTCTGTTGAATGTCTTGAAGAAAGTCCTACCATCACGGGTCTCTACAGTCTAAAATACCTGAATATCTTTACAAAGGCGACGAGTATGTGTGCGTCTGTGCAAATTATACAGGAAAATGGAAATCGATTTTTGATTCTCAAGTATAATGTAGCCAATCTAGGTGAACTCAAATTTTACTTAGCAACTAAGGTATCTGAAGATCAGTAGTAAAGTTCTTCAAAGTTGAGAGAACCTTCTTCATACCCAATGTGTTTGAAAGAATAATCTTTGGGAAACGTTTCTCTAGTACACTCCTCTCGTAGTATAAAAAATGTTCGAGTGGAACCTGTTGTCCATGAAAATCATTTCTCGGTCCACTGTATCGTTTCACCTTTTCAGTAATGTTTCGAATAGGTTTGTCATCATGATCAACTATCCAAACACTACTCAAAGGGATACTGAAGTGCATAGCTGAATCTTCATTCTCACCAGGTTTGAAGTTAATGTCATTTGAGATGGCGGAGTATATTTTTCCATTGTAAAAATATTTTACTCGCAGAATGACGTACTTTACATTTTGAGGTACGGTGGTGTTTCTAAAGTTACGACCAGTTACGTCCATGTAATATTCCTCTAAAATTCCATCCCAATCCTTACTCTCCTCCGCCCAAAAACTATCCTCAGTTTGATATTTTAAATCGTAATCTATCTTGTACTCCAATTCCTCTTTGATTATTTTATAGTCTGGAGGTGTGGTTGCATTCTTATAGAGAAATAAAAGATTACTTAAAAGTTTGAGGAGCATTTCTTTATAAGAAATGGAAGGTAATTTTTTAAGTAGATATAATAACAAATTAGACCAATGGAAGGAGCTAATAAAGAATGACCCGAACAACAAAAGGATGTATGAATCGGAGATGGCTGAGTACATAATGAAATGTATGCCCTACATGAATCAATACTCGGAAGAAAACGAGGAAGAGATAAATACAGATAATGTCTTTAATGTCAAGGAGACGGTGGGACTTAAGAGAAAAGATATTTTCACCGAGTACCTCATCGAAGTTGAAAAACAAAATATAGCGAGACCGAGGGAGATGATAGCCATTGAAAAGTGTGAAAAATGTGAGTACAGTAACATTATTCACTTTCACGAAACTGCAGACCTGGTATGTGATGGGTGTGGAGAAATTGTAGCGCGCGCTATGAGTGAAGAACTCACATACCGAGAAGAACAAGAAACGTCGGAAAAGGTTGTGAATTATTCGTACAAGAGGGAAAACCACTTCAACGAATGGTTGAGCCAATTTCAAGCACAGGAGATGACGACCATACCCGATGAAGTCATCGAACAATTGAGAGGTGAACTCAAAAAGATGAAAATCAAAAAGTTGGAAGACATCACGCACGCTAAAATCAGGGGGTTGCTCAAGAAACTCAGACTAAATAAATACTATGAACATGTTCCGTACATTACAAATATTTTAAACGGAATCAAACCACCAAACATGCCCCAAGAACTAGAAGAAACACTACGAATCATGTTCAAAGATATACAGCGCCCATTCGATGATAATTGCCCCACGGAGAGGAAGAATTTCCTCAGTTATTCTTACGTACTCTACAAGTTTTGCGAGCTTTTAGGTGAAGATGACTATCTCCAATATTTTCCACTTCTCAAGTCTAAAGAGAAGTTGTACCAACAAGATGTCATATGGAAAAAGATTTGTCATGACCTCAGGTGGGAATTTATTGCCACCGTATAGTAAATGGTGGTGCGTATTCCCATGAGAACCAATGGATACCTCAGTAGACAAGGATACGTCGGTGTTAAAAATATGACTACATTGGCACGTCATCGTGCTCTTGGACGGGTGGTCAGGTCGGGCGAGCCACCTTTAGGACTTTTTAGACGCCTGAATGTACTCATGATACTCTTTAAGAACAAAGATCCTAAATTGTCAAAGATTTTTAAAGAGGATAGAGATTGGGTAAAAGAAAAATACATGAAATGATATTCATAGACCGCATTTTAAGATATGTGATGAAAGATTATCTCTTACCAATACGCTGTTACGCAAATAAAAAGGATCTTTTTTGTACACGACAGAAATGCGATTGTAAGATTTATTGCAAAAAACCACCCAATGGTGGAATTCCAGCATATCAGGAAATTCTAAGACCTAAGTCGGATAATATTGTATTCAAATATAAGAAAAAATGAGACCCGATGAGGAACATGCGTTGTGTGCACTCTATGATTTGGAAACCCATGTGCTCCCACATTTTAATCACATGGTGTCAACGGAACCCGCCGTGCACTACTGCATCGAACAGGCTAAACATCATCTATCTCAGGCTCGGGAACTCCTGGAAGCAATTGTGATAGATCCGCAGAAACAGTTCGATGATGGTCGAGAATTCTACCGAATTCTGTCTCAAGTTCTTCCTTTGATGGTCCTCGCTCAATCTTTTTCACCTCCACCTCCCGATCAGGATGAGGAGGAAAATTTACAAGATACGCAAGATTCAGACCAGTCAGACGAAGATAATTTTGAGCCTGTAACTCAGCCCCATCACTCAGAGTCCGAATCGTTTTGAATTCGAGTATACATCTTCCATCTATGATGATGTCAGCCCTAACATTACCTATGACATGACCCCTGAACACCACAGGTATGATACGCTCAGTTTCGTAGCGTATACGCTTCTCCCTCAACATGACCTCAACCGCATTGTGGTACACCCGTTCACTATGACCCGGTCCCAGCTCGGCATAAATTTCCTTCATCAGGTTTTCTATGTTGAGTATCATTAGTTACATTTCATTTTAATTCTCTAAATAAAGTAAGATGTCTAGACGGAGAGTTTTGGAACAACGAAGACGAAGTGTTGATCGTGCCGTGAGTCAATTGGCTAACCAATTTGTGCGACTAAATGTTGGACGTGATCGATACAATTTGGGTACCATAACAAACGCAAATAACAGGTACATGACTGTTCGTCTGAGTCGTCTTCTGATTGATAGACTAAAGGAGATTTACACACGTACTTGGAATCAGCGTGTCGAATATGTAGGCAGCATTCCCTTCACAGTAAGCAATACACGGAATTATGTCAGGTTTAATCAACCTACGGCTCGAACGAATCAGCAATTAGCCTCCGTGACACCCACACAAGAGGAGTTGACGCAGTACATCGTGTATCACACCCACCCCGTTCCCGAATACCAGACACCACTCTTCACGTATCCCAGTGAACCCGATTTGAGGGCGTACGTAGCGAATTATCCGGCTGTTCAAGCGAATCTCATCCTAGAGAATCAGGGGTATTATGTCATAGATCTTCTCGAGACGAATATGAATAAACCAAACCCTAACGACGTGGTTCGAGTTTTTAGTGAACTCATGGGATCCCGTGAGTTTCAGAGGGTACGAGTCAACTGGGGTTCTCTCATATATTTCACCACCACCCCGGAAAGGTGGAAGAGAGCCGTCAACAATTATGTAGATCCCATCATGCGTAGACAATTTGGTATTTCCATTCGATACTACACATGGAGGGAACTTGGTAAGATTACACTTTTGGATAAAAATGTCATTATGAATATAGGATGAACGTGTGCGCCTTTAGGCCACAACGTGTAAAAATACCAAGAAAAGTCATACATGAACTAAAACATATAAGTGATCTCTCATCCAAAAAGAAATGGGAATATGCGGGGAGTATTGATTGTACATTTAAGGGAAGACAAGTTTGTTTTAGCAGACCCACTTTTGTAACCTCGAGAAATAGACGTCGGGTGACTCTCGACACAGTCGAACTCGTTTGGCCTTCGTTGATTGGGTATCACACACATCCAGCGGTAGTTCAACCTCACCTCCTCGACTACGACAGCAGCGAAATATTTACGACACTTCCGAGTAACTCGGATTTTGACGTGTGTATATCCGGATTTCCGGGGATGCAAGTAAATATTATATGTGACGCCCACGGATACTACGTCATAGATATTTTAGAAGCTGTGGAAAATGATAAAATACCCATCCACGAAGGTGTTGTTCGATTCATGAATGATTTTAGACAGGAACCCTTCATGAGAGAACATGTGTTTAGTGAAGACGGTCTCGAATATTTTCACACGACACTCACTGATTGGAAACGGTGCATCAATACAGAACTCAATCAACAACTTCGGGAATTATTTGGCATCACCATTCGTTACTACACATACACTGAGGAACCTCCAATCATCACAATTGATCGGGATAGTATCGAGCCATAGAATCTTCTAGTTCATCCACTTCATACCACGCCCAGTGACACTCCGAAGAGTCTTTGTCCAACTCACAAATTTCCTGTGCTTCTTTTATCGCTTCAACGAAACGAAAACGAAGTCTCAGATTTTCACGAATCTTTTTAGGCTCCATCACACATGGTTTATTATACAGAGATTCCAAAACATTGGCGCGTGTCTTTGCCAGTTTCAATTTATACAGATTATTTTCAGAAAAGGTTGCGACACATCTCATTTGTATTGTAATGACATAAAGATTTTAAGCATCTTCAATACAGAAATGTCTACGTACAACGTCGAACCCTGCAACTTCAAGTATCGTGTCGCCGCCCTAGAGAGGGTTGTCGACGGAGACACCATAGACGTGGCTATTGACCTCGGTTTTGATGTACTCACGAAACAGCGCGTCCGCCTTCTAGG
>Ga0129351_1000744_pt1 | contig 12479 bp, 7 predicted proteins | sample CPBDNA_8_FD_94423 | JGI IMG/M metagenome (GOLD analysis project Ga0129351, IMG submission 94423) | Freshwater to marine salinity gradient microbial communities from Chesapeake Bay, USA - CPBay_Sum_27_0.2_DNA | ecosystem: Environmental > Aquatic > Marine > Coastal | place: USA: Chesapeake Bay... | reverse complement strand
TTTCTATGACCAAGGTCGCATTTTAAGAAGGAAAGATAGATCTGCTCCTGAAAAGCAGTTGAAAATATACTTCTCAAATTCAACATTCAGTTCAACAGACACTGGAAATGTTATTACTGTAAACTCATATACCAACTATGATTATGGAACAGAAGTCAAGACTATAGACGGATATAGAAACTCTGACATTATTGATATTAGACCAAGAGTTTCTACTTATACTGTAGCAGATGGTTCCAGGTCTCCTCTTGAATTCTTAGGTAGATCATTTGAAAATACTGGACAAAATTCCACACCACTTGCATCAGATGAGGCAATACAGTTAGATTACTCATATTATCAAGGAAGAATTGATAGAGTATATTTGTCTAAAGATGGTAGATTCCAGGTAATCTATGGAACTCCTTCAGATGATCCACAAAAACCAGAACCAATCGATGATGCCATTGAACTTTGCACAGTAGTTCTTCCACCATATCTCTATAATCCTGAGGATGCTCAACTTGCATTCTTAGATTATAAGAGATATCGAATGAAAGATATCAAGAAACTTGAAGATAGAATAAGAAGTCTTGAGTATTATACTTCATTGTCTTTACTTGAAAAAGAAACTGCAAACTTCTTTATTCCCGATGCAGATGGTTTGAATAGATTTAAATCTGGTTTCTTCGTAGATAACTTTAATGATTTCTCTACACAAGAAGATGGTGAGACAATTAATAATTCTATTAGTAGAAAGTTTAATGAACTAAGACCAAGACATTATACAACTTCAGTTGATATGATACTTGGACCAGTTGTTGGTGCAAATACAACTGATGATGTTGATTTTGGTACTATTGAAGGTAATAATATTAGAAAGCAGTCTGGGGCATTGACATTAGATTATGCTGAAGTTGAGTATTTGAAACAGACATTTGCAACAAGAACTGAAAGTGTTACTCCTTTCTTAGTCAGTTTTTGGAATGGAACTGTTGAGTTGACTCCAGCATCTGATAACTGGGTTGACCAGGCAAGACTTGAACCAAAGATTATTCAAAGAGAAGGAAATTACACAGAAACATTTAATAGATTAGCAGAAAGTGGAAGAATTGACCCACAAACAGGATTTGCTCCTATTATTTGGGATTCTTGGGAAACTAATTGGACAGGCATTGAAGATGTTGTAGAGTCAACTGAAACACAAGTTATTAGTGGCGGTCCAGATGAAGTTGTAGAACGCAGAAGAGGTAGGCGCAGGAGGGGTCAAGCAACGGAATTCTTTAGAAATGTAAGAGACACTATTGTTGAAGTAACTTCTACAACAAGAACAGAGGTTGGAACTCAAACCAGAAGTGGTGTTAGAACTCTTATCTCCGAACAGTTTGAAGAAGTTTCTAGAGGAGATAGAATTGTAAGTAGAGATCTGGCTGCTTTTATGAGACCCAGAAATATTGAGTTTGTTTCTAAGAGAGTCAAACCTTTAACAAGACTTTATGCTTTCTTTGATGGCGTCAATGTATCCAGATACTGTGTTCCAAAACTTTTAGAAATCACAATGACTTCTGGAACTTTTGAGATTGGAGAAACTGTAGTCGGTCGAATGATTACAACTGGTCTTGCAACACCTATCAGTTCTGATGTAAAGGCTTTCATTAAATTTAGAGTTGCTCAATCTAACCATAGAGAGGGTCCATACAACTCTCCAACAAAAACATATTCATCAAATCCATATAATAATCAAGATTTAGCACCTACATATTCGTCAACATCCACTATCTTGAATATTGACATCGCATCTCTTTCTGCTGAAGCACGAGGAGATTTCTTTGGATTTGTAAAAGAAGGAATGGTGCTCAGGGGCAGCACAAGCGGTGCCTTAGCAACAGTAACCAATGTAAGACTTATTTCAGATATTTCTTCAACCTTGATTGGAAGTTTTTACATTCCAAATGGAAATAATATTGCTAACCCAAGATTTGAAACAGGAGTTAAAACCTTTACCCTTGTTGATGATATTGACAATAATCAAAATTTCGCATCAACAATTGCTGAGGAATCCTTTACTTCTGCTGGAACTATTGAAACTGTTCAAGAAAATATCGTTTCAGTTAGAAATGCAAGGATTGAGACAAGAAACGAATTGCAAAGTAGAGTTGTTAATAGAGATCTTGGAACAGAGGTTGTAAGGAATGTAGTTGGTGAATCGGTAAGAAGACAAAGAACACGTATTACTTTCTTTGATCCTCTTGCACAATCTTTCTTGGTAGAGGATGATACTGGGGTATTCCTGACAAGTTGTGATGTATTCTTTAGATCCAAAGATGATGGAGATATTCCAGTTGTTGCTCAACTTAGAACTATGGAAAATGGTTCTCCAACTACAAGAGTTCTTCCCTTCTCTGAAGTAGTTTTAGACCCTAGCGAGGTTTTAACATCTGCCGATGGTTCTATAGCAACGAATATTCAGTTCAAATCTCCAGTATACCTGGAAGGTGGAACTGAGTATGCTATATGTCTGCTATCAAACTCAACCAAATACACAGTTTACATTTCCAGAGTTGGAGAAAATGACCTTCTTACTGATACATTTGTTTCAACTCAACCATATCTCGGTTCTTTGTTCAAGTCACAAAATGCTTCGACTTGGGAACCAAGTCAGTGGGAAGATCTTAAGTTTACTCTTTTCAGAGCAGACTTTGTTGGAAATGGTTCTGTAGAATTCTATAGTCCAGAACTTACAGAAGGAAATCGACAGATTGCACCTCTAAATCCAGACCCAATCATTTTGAACTCCAGACAGATTAGAGTTGGTCTTGGAACTACAGTAGCAGATTCTTATGAGATTGGAAATACCTTCTCACAACAGACAACAAATGCTACTGGTGACCTTGTAGGTACTGCTGGATCAGCAGTTGGAAATCTTTCCATTACCAATGCCGGTCTTGGATTTACTCCAGCAGATGGTAGTCGTACTTTTAGTGGAGTCAATCTTGTAACCCTTTCTGGAAATGGTAGAGGTGCTACTGCAGACATTAGTATAAGTAACGGATCTATTGTTGCTAATGGCGCGACGATCGTTAATGGAGGATCTGGATATCAAGTTGGAGATGTTCTTGGCATCACTACAATTGGTATTGCCTCAATGGGCAGAAATGCAAGATTGTCTATCACAGGAATTGGAATAACAAACGAACTCATATTAAATAATGTTCAAGGTGAATTTGTTGTTGGTTCTGCTAAAACACTAATGTATGTCAATAGTTCTGGAATCACAACTGAACTTAACTATAACGCAGATAGGGGTAAGGGAGATGTTCAGATTTCTACTATCAATGTCGATAGCGATGGATTGCATTTGAATGTAAATCACCAAAATCATGGCATGTATTTTACAGAAAATCAAGTTAGGGTTTTGGGAGTAATGGGTGATGTAAAACCAACAAAACTTTCTATAGAACTTCCATCTGAATCTACTGACGGTATTGTTGTTTCTTCTGCATCTTCATTTACAACCTTTGAAAATGTTGGAGTTGGAACAACTAATGTTGGATATATTAAGATTGAAGATGAAGTTATTCAATACAGCAATGTGAATGGAAATACTCTTGGAGGAGATATTGTAAGAGGATCTAATCCAAGGACATATCCCATAGGAACTCCAGTATACAAATATGAACTCGGTGGAGTAAGTCTTCAACGAATTAATAAAACTCATAACTTTGCAGATGTAACTGAGCCTGACCCATTCACATTTGATTCGTATAAAATTAAACTTGATATGACTTCTACAACCGGAGATGACAGAACTCCAAATAGAAGTGTTGACACAAGTTTCGCAAAACTCTATGTGGGTACTACGAAACCTGCTGGTGGATATGAAGTGAAAGCAACTCAAAACATCCCCTTTGAGTTGATAAGACCCAATGTACAAAATCTCACAGTTCCTGGTACTTCCATTACTGCCGAACTTAGGACAACATCCGGTAAGAGTTTTAGTGGTAATGAAACACCTTACGTTGATAAGGGGTTTGAAAATATTACTATCAATAAGAGGAATTACTTTGATACCCCAAGATTGATTGCATCTAAAGTCAATGAGGATGCCAACCTAACAACCATTGAAGGGAATAAATCTATGAATATGAGATTATTCCTGTCTACTACAGACACTAGACTTACACCTGTTATTGACACACAAAGGGTTAGTGCAATACTGACATCTAACAGAGTCAATAACATAATTGAAAATTATGCAACAGATCCAAGAGTTGATACACTTGGAGAAGATCCAACAGGATGTCAGTATATTTCTAAAGAAATTGTATTGGAAAATCCTGCATCTTCAATCAAGGTCATTCTTGCTGGTCACCTGACTGATGTAAATGATATTAGAGCATTCTACTGCATCAACAACAAACCAGGTCTTGAACCAATCTTTACACCATTCCCTGGATATAAGAATATCGACTCTGGTGGTCAAATTATCTCTGTAGAAGATAACAATGGTGAATCTGATGTATTGGTGACTAAGTCAAATAATTATGTGTTTAATAGTAGAAATGCTGATTATAGAGAATATACATTCACTGTAGATCAGTTGCCTTCATTTAGAACTTACAGAATAAAAATAAACTTGACTTCTACAAATCAATCATTTGTTCCAAGAGTTAAGGATCTTAGAGTTATTGCTTTAGCCTGATATGGATTTTTATGGATTAGAAGGTCATAAGGATCTCGCAAGAGATCCTGATACTAATGCAGTTGTTAATGTAAATGGATTAGATTATCAGCAATACCTCTCAAGACGCAAAATAAAAACTGAAAAGAATCAAAAAACACATGATATTGAACAAGAAGTTGCTAAAATGAAAGGGGATATTGATGAAATCAAATCTTTATTAAAGGAGTTATTAAATGGATCACGAAACAATTAAATTAAATAACTTAGCAAAAAGTTTTGCATATCAAAAGATTGCATCTGATATAGATAGTTGTGATGATCGGGAAACTTTAAAGAATATTGCAAAATCTTTTTGCAAACTTTATTATAAACAGCAAGAAACTATACAAATAATAGGTATTCCAGATGGCATCTAAAATAGTTACTTTTGATCCAGATTCGGGAGTTCCTTATGGAGTCAATCTGACCATTTATGGCGGATCAGATTTTGTTGCAAACTTAAATGTAAAGACCACTTCCAGTGCATCTTTTGATCTGACAGATTATAGTGGAACTGCTGCAATGTCAAAAAGTGTTGCAGTTGGAGCAACACTTGGTATCACAACAAGTTTTACAGTTGGATTTACTAGTGCTTTTGATGGAAAACTAAAACTTTCCTTAACAGGAGCACAAACCAGAACTCTTTCTGAAGGAAGATATTATTATGATGTGCTTCTCACTGGAGATACTGAATCGGAAGATATTTTGAATACAAGTATTTCTGTAGGAAGCACTGCTGGAATTGGAACAACGTCTTTCTTTTTAAATAAAACAACCAATGTTGCAATTGGCGATTCTATGTCTGTTGGAGCAGCAATCACCAGCGTTCCTGTGGTTTCTGTTGGAGCGACTGGAGTTACTATCGGAGTTGCAAATACTTCACCTTTAGAGATTTTTCCCGGTACTGCGGTTACTTTTGTGAGAACGGGAACTGCTACAACAATTTACTCTTTAGTTAAAGGAAATATTTACGTCTATAATCCGGTTTCACCAACACCCTAAATACAGTTAGGAAACTTGTGAATAAATGGCACAACCAGCAAGTAGAACAGATCTGATAAACTATTGCAAAAGGCAACTAGGGGCACCAGTCCTGGAAATCAATGTTGCCGATGAGCAAGTTGATGACCTTGTTGATGATGCCCTGCAATATTTTCATGAGAGACATTTTGATGGTGTTATTCAGACATTTTTAAAATATAAAGTCACGCAAGATGACATTGATAGGGGAAGATCTAGAGGAAATAGTAAAGCAGTTGGTATTGTAACCACAACAGCATCTTCTACCATTGATGGATCATCTGTAACCTTTTCATTTGAAGAAAATAGTAATTACTTGCAGGTTCCACCCTCAGTCACTGGGATCAACAAGATATTTAAATTTGATGGATCAAACACTATAACAAATAATATGTTCAGTGTTAAATATCAGTTATTCCTAAATGACATTTATTACTGGGGATCTACTGAACTTTTGACTTATGCAATGACCAAAACATATCTAGAAGATATGGACTTTTTATTAAATACTGAAAAGATGATCAGATTTAATAAAAGGCAAGATAGATTATATTTGGACATTGACTGGGGATCTATTACTGTTGATGATTATATTATTATTGATTGCTATAGACTTATAGATCCAAATGATTTTTCTAGAGTTTGGAATGATTCCTTTCTCAAAAAATATCTAACTGCTCTTATGAAAAGACAGTGGGGTCAAAACCTAATTAAGTTTCAGGGAGTCAAACTTCCGGGTGGAGTGGAACTTAATGGTAGGCAAATGTATGATGATGCAGAAAAGGAATTGGAGATAATTAGAGAGCAGATGTCAAACACATATGAACTTCCTCCATTTGACATGATAGGTTGATCTTATGCTAAATCCATTTTTTACTCAAGGGACAAAGGGCGAACAAAATCTTGTTCAGGATTTAATCAACGAACAACTTAGAATGTATGGAGTAGATATTTTTTATCTACCAAGAAAATATCTAACTGAAAATACAATTATTAGAGAAGTTGTTCAGTCAAAGTTTGACATGGCACTTCCTCTTGAGGCATATGTTAATAATTACGATCAATATGAGGGTGCTGGTGTTCTTTTATCAAAATTTGGTGTCGAAGCAAAAGAAGAAATAAGACTTACAATATCAAGAGAAAGGTTTGAAAATTACATTACACCATTAATTGAGGACCAATCAAATATAAAACTATCAACCCGACCAAAAGGTGGAGATTTGATTTGGTTTCCTCTTGATGATAGAATTTATGAAATAAAAGATGTTGAAAGAGCAAAACCATATTATCAACTTCAAGGTCTTTATGTTTATGAACTCTACTGTGAACTATTTCGTATTGAAGACGAAGTTATTTCAACAGGAGTTAATGATATTGATAATAATCTTATTGGAAATGATTCTGATGGAGTTACTTCTGATGGATTGAACACCGTTCAAGGACCAACACAAACTCTTACTCTAGTCAGTGCTGGTGTAACTGCAACTGCAACGGCTGCTATTTTTGATGGTGGTATTAGACTATTCACAGTAACAAACAGAGGAGGAGGATATAGTGTAACTCCAACTGTTGGAGTTACTTCAGCACCATCTGGAGGAACCACTGGGGTTGGTATTGCTACAATGATTAGTGGTATCAATGTGTGCAATCTTAATGTAAATACAAATTTAAAATCTGTTCAAGGAGTAAAAATTGCAAACTCTGGTGCAGGATATACAGTTGCTCCTGGAGTTAGATTTAGTGTTCCATCAAATCAAAGTGGAACTGGAGCAGCTGCAACTTCAACTATTGGTGATGGTGTAGTTGGCATTATTACAGTTACTTCTGGTGGTGGAGGATATACTAATGCACCATCAATTACCTTTACTAATGAGATATTTGAGACTGGTGTCACAACAGCATCAGCTATTGGGTATCCAATCGTCAGTTCTGCTGGTACAATTTCGGCAATTTATCTCACAAATGCTGGTCTTGGATATTCAGTTGCTCCAACAATCGTTGTTGGTGATCCAGAGAGTTCTGGTACGGGAACATTCCAGTTTAATGAAATTGTAACAGGATCTTCTAGCGGAACTACTGCAAGAGTTAGGGTTTGGAATTCTGAAGACAGTGTTCTTGAAGTTGGTACGATTTCTGGAAACTTTGTAGTTGGAGAGAATATAGTTGGTTCTGATTCTGGAGCATCTTATGCATTACGTGTAGCAGATACTAATCCAATTAATGATGGATTTAGCGATAACTATAATATTGAAGTAGAAGCAGATCAAATTTTAGACTTTTCTGAGAAAAACCCATTTGGTATTCCCTAAATAATAATATCTTAGTAAAAAGATATTATAGGACTTAAAAATGTTTGAGTATTTTTACAACGAAATTTTGAGGAGAACCATTATATCTTTTGGTACACTTTTTAATAATATTTCTATTAAGCACCAGGACTCTTCAGATAACGTCGTTAGCGTTGTGAAAGTTCCTCTTGCATATGGTCCAACTCAAAAGTTTCTGGCAAGATTAACTCAATCACCAGATCTCAATAAACCATTTGCAATTACTTTGCCAAGAATGTCATTTGAGTTTATTGGATTGACTTATGACCCTTCTAGAAAAGTTTCTACAGTCCAAAACTTTACAGTAAAGGATCCTGATGATGGCAGTGTAACCAAAAAGTCTTACATGCCAGTTCCATATAATATGCAGTTTGAACTTTCTATTATGTCCAAACTGAATGATGATGCCTTGCAGATTGTTGAACAAATCTTACCATATTTTCAACCAGCATACAATTTAACAGTTGAATTAGTTGAGTCGATTCAAGAAAAGAGAGATATTCCTGTGATATTGGAAAATATCACAATGCAGGATGATTATGAAGGAGACTATAGTTCACGAAGGGTTATTCTTTATACTTTAAGATTTACCGCAAAAACGTACATGTTTGGTCCAACGACAACTGCAACCAAGGATGTTATCAAGAAAGCAACTATCAGCTATGTTACTGGTGCTGATACATCAAATGCAACGAGAGATCTCACATATTCAGTCACTCCAAGAGCAACTAAAAACTATACAGGAAGTCCTGCTACTACTCTCACAGCAGATATTACTGCAATTGCCAAAACATTTGAAGTTGTTGATGGAAGTACATTAACTGCAGAGACTTATATTAATATTGATGGTGAGCAAATGTTCCTTAAGTCAATCAGTGGCAATAAGATCACTGTTAGACGTGGGGAGGATAATACTGCTGCTACAATTCATCTGGGAGGAGCAGGGATTCAAGAAATCAATGCTGCAGATGATGCACTTGTAGAGTCTGGAGATGATTTTGGATTTAATGGCATAACATTCTAATTAAAATGGCAAAAAACTTTGATAATCTAAATGATACTTTCAATACTTCAGGTGAAGTTGTTAAACCTGAAGTTGTTGTTAATGAGAAGATTGAAAAACTAAAAGAATCTGTTGACGATATTAGGAAAGATTACGATTATACTAGAGGTAATTTATATTCCATAATAGAAAAGGGACAAGAAGCTATTAACGGCATTCTTGAACTAGCACAAGAAAGTGAAATGCCGAGAGCATATGAAGTTGCGGGACAATTGATCAAAAATGTTGCTGATGCGACAGACAAGTTGATGGACCTTCAGAAAAAACTAAAAGATGTGGAAGAAGAAAAACAAGCTCGTGGACCATCAACAGTTAATAATGCTTTGTTTGTTGGATCTACAGCAGAACTTGCAAAAATGTTGAAAGAAGGAATAAAGGAAGAACCTAAATAATGTGAAAGGGAGAAAAATCCCGAAGTACTAAGGTTACTAATAAAATGTCTAAGGATTTACCTTCTATTGATGATTTTGAGGGTGATAATAATCTTCCCTCAATTGATGATTATATTAATGAAGAAAGAGTAAATGATCTTCCTTCTATAGAGGATTTTGAGGAAGAAAAAAACCTTCCTTTATTAGAGGAAATTTCTTTAGTAGAAGAACTGCCTTCTATAGAAGATTTTATTGCAGAAGAAGAGATAGAAGAAGAAACTCAGACTATTGAAGATGTTGAAGGAAATACCTTTGCAGAAATAAAAGACATTGTTCCTCCTTGGCCAGAACTGGTCAAAATGATCAATGATGTAAGAGAAGAGATTCCCAATATTCCAGAAATTAAATATTATGATAAAGAACTTGAGGAACTTGCAGAGCAGATTGTCAATCTTCCTGAAGTTAGATATTATGATAGAGAAATAGAAGCAATATGTGAACAGATTGATCTTATCAGGGAACAAGTCAAAGACTTTCCAGAGGTCAAATATTATGATGAACAAGTTGATGCTATTGAAGAGAGAATTAAAAATCTTCCAGAAATCAAACACTACGATTCTGAGATTGTAGCAATCTGTGAAGCTATAGATGCAGTAAAGGAAACTATTCCAAACTCTTCTCTGATAGATGAAAACTTTAGTTCTATTGAAGAAGATTTTGTAAAAGTCAATGATGTTATTGATGGTCTAAGAGGCAAGATTGAGTTTGATCTTGAAAGACTATCAGAAGATATTGAAGTAAAGTATTTCAATAATAGTGTCAAGATTGATTCAGATATCAAAGAACTTGATGATAAATTAAATATTCTTGTAAAAGAAGAAAAGAATAAAATCTGGAAAGAACTCCAAGATTCTTCTACTAAAATATGGGAGTATCATAAAGAATTTAAAGATGATGACCGTAAGTTAAAAAAACAAATTCTTGGAGAATATAATAAGTTAAAGAAAAATATTGAAGAAAGACTTGAAGAAGTAAGTCAAGAAAGTATTAAGACTGATGAACTTCTTCTTAAGTATTTTACTGAGTTGAGAGAAGAATTTACTAAACTTCCCGAGATAAAGTATTATGATAAAGATATTGATTATGTAAAATCTAATATTAAGGGTCTTCATAAAATTGTTGAAGATATAAAATCTTCTCAGAAAAAATTACAAGAAGAACAGAAGTTATTAGCAGAAACTAATGTTCCATTGACAGATGATCCTCCAGAAACAAACAATCCAGATCCTCTTACTCCAATTGATCAGAACTTTGTAACTCTTGATCAACTCCAGAAACACTACAAGACATTTGTACAGAGAGTTCAGCATCAACTGTCATCTATTGGTGGTGGTGGCGAAACACGACTTGAGTTTTTGGATGATATTGATAGGTCCACTGCTCTGATTGATGGTAGAGTTCTTCAGTATGATGCATCTGCTGGTATCTGGACTGGCGGTATCGGTGGAAGTGGAGGCGGAGGTTCTCAAACATTAGATGACACTTTAGGATTAGGAAACACTTCCAATATTGGAATGAGTGTTGGCATTGTAACCGCAACATCTTTTAGTGGTGATGGTGCTGATTTGACGGGCATTGTAACTTCTATTGTTGCTGGAAATAATATAACAATTTCCGGAAGCAGTGGCAGAGTAACCATCAATTCTCATGGTGGTGGTGGTGGAGGTTCTCAAGACTTAGATCATACTTTAGCTTTGGGAAATATTTCCGGTATTGGAATGAGTGTTGGTGTAGTCACTACCACTGAACTTCATGTTGGAGTTGATACTGGATTCTTTACTGAAGATTTAGTTGTCAATGGCGATACAAGAATTACAGGTATCTTAACTATTGGAACTGCTTCGGTAACTCTTGATGGTGTTAGCGAGACTGTACAGGTTGGATCTGCCCTGACTTTAGGACATAGTATAGGTTTACAATTTCACACTCAAAGCATACATGTTGACGGATTTGAAGCACTCAACATCAACTCATCAGGTATTGTTACTGCCACAACATTTGATGGTAGTCTGGCAACATCTAATCTCGTAGGAAGTCTTACTAATGATCAGTTATCGGGTTCTATTGAAAATTCTAAATTATCGAACTCTACAGTTTCTTATGGCGGAGTTCAACTAAGTCTTGGTAGTTCAGATGCAACTCCAGCATTTGACCTAAGTGATGCTACAAATTATCCATATAGTTCTCTTACTGGAATCACTACAGATATTGTGGGTGACGCAACACCACAATTGGGTGGTAATTTAGATGTCAATGGTAACGATATTACTGGAACGGGTAATGTAAATCTTTCCGGTAGTATTACCGCATCATCTGCAAACTTTTCAGGTAATGTAAGTATTGGTGGAACATTAACTTATGAAGATGTAACTAATGTTGATTCTATAGGACTTATCACTGCGAGAAGTGGTATCAATGTAACTGGCGGTCAAATTTCAGTTGGTTCTACTTTTTTTGTTAGTCAGGCAGGTATTGTAACTGCATCAGGTTTTGTTGGAAATTTAACAGGATCCGCAAGTAGTGTTGGTGGCGTATCATCAAGTTTCCTTCTTGACTACAATAATTTTACCAATACCCCAACAATTCCATCAGATACTGGTGACTTAACCAATAGTGTTGGATTTGTTACTTCAGGTATCGTAGTTGGTTATGCGACAGAAGGTTATGTTGATAATGCTGTTGCAATCTCCACAGTAGGACTTTCTTCAGAAGGTTTTGTTACTACTCAAACTGGATTATCTACAGTAGGACTTGCATCTGAAGGGTTTGTTACTACTCAAACTGGATTATCAACGGTTGGTTTAGCATCAATTGGATATGTTGATACTCAGATTGGTCTTTCTACAGTAGGACTTGCTTCAGAAGGTTTTGTTACTACTCAAACTGGATTATCAACGGTTGGTTTAGCATCTGAAGGGTTTGTTACTACTCAAACT
>Ga0129351_1000735_pt1 | contig 12528 bp, 32 predicted proteins | sample CPBDNA_8_FD_94423 | JGI IMG/M metagenome (GOLD analysis project Ga0129351, IMG submission 94423) | Freshwater to marine salinity gradient microbial communities from Chesapeake Bay, USA - CPBay_Sum_27_0.2_DNA | ecosystem: Environmental > Aquatic > Marine > Coastal | place: USA: Chesapeake Bay... | reverse complement strand
TGTTTATGAGCTTGCGGAACAATTTAAAGGCTTGCTCGTCAATGCAGGGTATCACCCATCCAATGTTGATAGTCTTTTTAATTTAGATTATCAATGGTTTACTGAAAAAGAACTAGAAGAAAACTTGCAAGGTCATCTTAGTGAAAACTCAAGAGCATACGAATATCACCAACAACTAGAACAAGAAAAAATAGAAGATATTAAATCATGATCCTAATAGAAGATGCTAACGAAGAAAAGTACCACATCAACCCTCACCTTGTGGTATATGTAAAAGAACGTGATCATTTAGGCAAAAAAATGTGGAAAATTATGATGGTTAATGGTGAAGCATTAATGACATCTAATGAACAAGGTGCTATGTCTATTATTGCATCACTTAAACTAGGTAGACATTGAAACTTTTATTCAGTCGGTTGTTGTTTTATTGCGGTGATACAATTAGTAATTTATTATACTTTAAATGGATGGGGATAATTTTATATCCTGTTTATAAAAAATTAATGATTTGGAGTTCTGAGCTTGACAAAGACGGCGCAATATGGAAAAATGTAAACGATGAATGAAGAAATCACACAAGATGTATATTTTATTAGAGGCTACAACAAAGGTTACTCTGATGCTCAAGAAAGTTTATCTCGTAAAATGAGTAAAGTTATTATGGATGATTGTGATGCAGGTTACGATCAAGGTATAAAAGATTGTCATAGAATTTTATCAGAACAATTAGATGAAATGATTGAAAATTGCAGACTACAAGACGAGTATGGTTTCAGAAAAGTTAGGGAGTTATTATTCAATAAAAATGATTGACTTATTAACACAATATAATATAAAATGGGATGGAGCAATTGCAGGGGTTATAATAATAGTTTGCTTTTCTATCTCAATTTTTAATCTTTGGAACAATAATAGAAAACCTTAAATAATGAAAACACTTCACACTTACAATAATTGCAAGTACAGAAGATTCTTGCATAAAAAATTAAAGCACGGCAAAATAAGTGGCAAACTTTACAAGTTTATTTGTCGGAGTCATCCTTATCGTGTAACAACTCGCAATATACAATTAGTTGTCGGAGAAATTCTTAATGGTAGAATGACAGACGATAAAGCAATTCGCTTGTTACAACAAGACTCTCAAGAGTTGAAGTGTCAACGAGAGATGTATCAATCAAATATAGAGTGTATAAAAAAAACTGCTAGTCATAGATGAAAACAGGCATTACATTTAGTACATTCGACTTGCTTCATGCAGGGCATATTGCCATGTTAGCCGAAGCTAAATCTGTTTGTGATTATTTAATATGTGGACTTCATGTTGATCCACGAATTGAGCGACCAAATAAAAACAAACCTATACAAAGCATTGTTGAACGTTATATTCAATTATCTTCCGTACAATATGTTGATGAAATAATTCCATATAATCTTGAAAAAGATTTGCATGATATTTTATTGACTTACCCTATTGACATTAGAATTATCGGGGCAGATTATAAAGATGTTGAGTTTTCGGGCAAAGATATTTGCTTGACAAAAGGTATTGAAATATATTATAATCATCGTTCACATAATTTCTCTAGTACAGAATTAAGGCAAAGGATACAACAAGCAGAAAATGACAAACAAACTAAAAGCAATTAAAGAATTATTTTGTTTCATGGGGGTGTTTTTTGTCTTGCTATCTCTACAAATATGGTATATATTGACAGGAAATGAATAATGTAAAAATAAAAGTAGACGAACAATGGGTAAACATTACATCGTTATCATCTTTTTCAGACCTTAAAAGTCAAGGTGTAACAGGATTTTATGTTTGCGAAGATGATGTAAATTTACTTTTAAGAAAAATGCTTTTTTCCAATCCTTCGGTAGAATGTACCATTTCAAAAGATTATCACGAAATGAATTGCTTTAAATTTGAATTTAAATGAAAATATTAGTAACAGGTCATAAAGGGTATATTGGTTCACATCTATATGCTGAAATAAAAAAAGATTCTTCGCATGAAGTACATGGTATAGATTTAAAAGATGGAGACGACGTTTTATATTGTTTGCCCGATGAAAAATTTGATGTTGTGTTTCATTTTTGCGCTTATCCAAGAGTAGAATATTCAGTCTTAAATCCAAGCTATACATTACAACAAAATGTATTAGTTACTTCAAAACTTTTAGATTGGAGTAGAAATCATGGGGTTAAAAAATTTGTGTTTTCTTCCTCTTCTGCCATCATGGGTGATGGTGATGGAGTGCCAAAATCTCCTTATGGCTTGCATAAATTGATGTCGGAAATGGAGTGTAAATTATACAAAGAGTTGTATGGAATACATTGTGTATGTTTACGCTACTTCAATGCTTATTCTGAAGATCAGCCTTTTGGTGGAGCATACGATACTGCAATTTCTGCATGGATGGAAATGATTCGTCAAAATAAACCATTGAGGCTTGATGGAGATGGCGAACAAACTAGAGATTTTGTTCATGTTGAAGATATTGTTTCGGCAAATATAGTAGCGATGAATAATGACGATATGAATGATGATTTCTATAATGTTGGATATGGTAAATCTTTTTCTTTAAATTATGTAAAAGATTTCATTGACAAACATAATGATGTAGAGTGGAATCATGCTCCTCCAAGACAAGGTGATGCTCGACATACATTAGCAGATAATAGTTCTTTATTAAATTGTGGTTGGCAACCTAAAATTCATTTTGATGAAGGATTAAAACGTTGTTTCCTTGACTAGAAATAAAAAATAAATTATTATTATATAAATATATGAATACAAAATTATACAATATGTTAAAATCTTCTGCACAAGCAGATATTGCAAAAGCAAAACTCACTCTTGATTTACTTGGTAATAAATCTGTTGGAATTGGAGATCATTCCACTAAAGATTTTTACAATAATGCAGAAGAAGCATTAAGTTTGTTATGCGATGCAGAAGATCGGTTAAAAACTCTTGAGGCTCTTGTAGAGGAAGATCATGTCTAAATTATATTCTAGCATTATTATCGAGGCTCTTGAGGAAGTTGCTTGCAACAACACAGGTTCTTGTCAAATCAACTTGCAATCAGCAAGTGCGCGAGAACTTGTAACCAAAAGAATCCTTGACAAACTTTCTCCTGCAATCCATAATGAGACATCTAAACTAATAGAAGATGTTTTATTATCTTCTAGTGACTATAAAGATAGAGCAGATAACACTTAAACAATATAAAAGAGATGGAACAAGAAGAATATATTAAAAATTTAGTTAGCGCAAATCATTTGCTTCACGAAGATATACTAAATAATGATAGTTTTTCAGAAGAAGAATTAACATTAGTAAGTGAGCGTATGGAAATTTTAATTGATCAATTAAATTTTTGGTTAGAGCAAGATAATTCAGAAAGATTTTGTTACGAATTAAAAAATCACATTCAATGGATGCTTGACACTTTCGGAAAATAACATGACTTGCAAAGATACAAATTGCTTGTGCAAGCAAAAAAAGAAAGAAACAATGGAAACCGATCCTATATTAGAGCAAATAAAGTCAGACAAGCAATCAGCACAAGAAGAATTGATTGCAAAAATTTCTGAATATAATCCTAATGCAATTTTACTAGAGCCAAGAAGACAATATGATCATGCTATCATTGGTTACGACATAGAAGGTCGAGTTGTTTATTGCATCGAGCAAATATTAGGTATATTAGTTCATGGCGATGGGATGAATGATGAAGAAGCATGGGAATATTTTGATTATAATATTCGTGGAACATTTGAGGGAATGGAAAATCCTAATCGCCCCATTCTGATGTATGAATATTAATTTTTTCAAAAAAGTCTTTTCTTTTCAAATATTGCGTAGTATAATGGTTGCATGATGAGCGATAAAGCTCATTTGTAACCCACAATATATTATGCTATCGTTAAAAGAAGTCGAAAAAATTACCTTGACAATCGAGGAAAATTCAGATAAAAATATAGGAGAAATATCTTTTATAGCATCTTTGTCAGAATTGGCGATTGCTATTTTAGATCGTAAATTAATCAAAAAAGAAAAGGAAAATGAAAATGAATAAATATGAAGAGATTCAAAAAATAGATAGTTTATTTGAGGTTGAAAGTGGATTAGATACTCGTCTTTTTGAGTTGGCAGGTTATCCTCTTATCGAAGACCTTGTAGAAAAAATGTTCCAACTAAAAGAGCAGATGAACGAGAGGCTCAATGATCGAGCGCGACACTTAGGTATAGGTGGAGAGTTCGGTGTTGTTCCACCCGATACATCACATTTAAATGATGATGATTTTGGTGCATTTATTAGAGGAGAATTAACATTGTGAATAAATTATATTTAATTACATTAATTTTTATGTCGAGTTGTTCACAAGATAATTGTGTTGACAAAGTTTGCCCATACCATCATAATGGTTGTATTAATTGCGAAAAAGAATGAGTGGAGAAGGAAAGTCAGTAAGTTTTAGAAGAACTAAAAGAACTGCAAAAAGCAATCAAGAATTACTTGAAGAGTTTAAGGATTTAGTTTATTCTAATAAAAAGATAATGTCTCACATGAAATGGTATGGTTATGCCCATAGCGTTTATATGGAAGAGCATGGTGATGAAGAATTGGAGAAATGGCAAAAAGAAGATGTGGCAATTAAAGACACTTTTAATTTTCGCATTAGTGTTTATGACTCTTGGCATCAAGATTCAAATTATTATGAGTGTCACGAAACAGATGGTAGTTTTGTTTCTATTGCGTATCAGTTTGCAAAAGATAACAATTTAATGTATTTTCCCAATGGTTTCCCTGCTGAATGGTATGAAAAAAACGAATACGGCAAATACCAACATTTTAAAGTTGACCCTAAAGATAAAAACATTGACAAAATATGTGAAATATGGCAAGATGCTACTATCAGAAATGTTCTTATTCCACGATATGATCATAGTCATTCAACACATGAAGCACAAGAAAAAATTAAAGAATTAATAACCGCATGAATAATACTGATGAATCAATTAGACCTTGGGGTCATTACGAAATATTGCTTGACACAGAGTATTGTAAAGTTAAACGTATTTTTGTTAAACCTCAACAAAGATTAAGTTATCAATATCACCATCACAGGCAAGAGGCATGGACTATCGTGCAAGGAGTTGCTAGAGTCACTCAAAATGGTGTTGACAAAGATTATCAAGTCGGTCAAACTGCACTAATTGCTTTGGGAGACAAACATCGTATGGCAAACCCAAGTGATACTGAAGATATGATTTTAATTGAAGTACAAACAGGTACATATTTTGGTGAGGATGATATTGTTCGCATTGAAGATGATTACGAAAGGAAATAAATGAACACAAATGAATTAAAACTAAAAGAAACAGAAGATGGTGATTTGTTTTTTAATATTCCCGATGATGTACTTGAAAGATTAGGTTGGAAAGAAGGTGATGAAATAAAATTTGTCGAGCAAGATGGTGGATTCTTATTAACAAAAGTAAAATATGAGTCGATTGAGCTTGACTTTGACGAGAAAGATTTGTTAAAGTACATGATGTTCGCACATGAACAAAATATAACATTCAATGAATTATGTGAAAATGCAATAAAGGAAAAATTAAATGATTAACGATTTAAATTGGAAATCATTTCCTAATCGTCCTACTTTTGACTTTTTTGGTCAAGTGATGTGGCAGGGACATTGGGGAGCAACTTTTCAATCAGAATGTGATTGGTGTTTTGGGTCAAGATTTCCCCTTTCAAATGAAAATCTTTGTTTTGGCAACCCTAAGATTTTACCTAAAACTATTTTTGTTCAATTAGAGGGTAGTATGCCTCTTTTTATAAAAAAAATTTTACCTTCCATACCTAAAGATCATAAATTTGTTTTAATTATTGGGGACTCAGATCATACTTTCCCTCAACAATTAGATGTTCGTTACAACTTAAAATTTTTAGATGTTTATGAAGAATTAATAAGCGATAGTAGAATATTACATATTTTTTGCGTGCATTTAGATGTTCCCAAAAATGATATGATTTCTCCTTTTCCTGTTGGTCTTGATTTTGGTTGGTTTAAACCTATACCTAAATTAACAGATAATTTTAATACTGACATCAATTCTAAACAACTTAAAATTTTTAATTGTGATAGAATTAGGAAAGGAATCCAATGGGAAGATCGTAGAATCGTTCATAGAATATGCTCTAACGAATGGTCTAAATTTTCAGTTTGTTGTGAAGACGAAATAAAAAATAAACCCCCCCCATGTATTGATTTTAATAAATATTTAAATCAAAATTCTTTTATGCTTTGTCCTCATGGGGGTGGATTAGAACCTAATCCAAAAGTCTTTCATGCTTTGCTCTTTGGCATGATACCAATAGTAAAGAAATTTGTTAATTGTGAATTATTGTATCAAGATTTACCTGTTGTTTTTATCCCCGATTGGAAATCCGAATACATAAATATTGAAAAATTGCAAATATGGAGAGAATCTTTTAAAGATTATTTTTGTAACCAAGATAAAAGAAAACAAGTTTTATATAAATTAACTAATGATTATTGGAAAGATTACATTCAAAAAGAATCTAATGCAGATTTTTCACTTTGGGATTAAAAAATATTTGACAATTCCTAAAAGCTAATATAAATTGATAACATGAATGAAATTATAGGAGACGATTACCCAACTTACGAAGATTCAGTAAATGCCACTCTTGCAGAAAAGCAACAAGAGGATGCTTATACTTATCTAAAAGAAGTTGAAGATAAAATTCACAAAGACAACTTAGAGAGATTAATGAAAGATAATTTTGATCTTCGACAACGACTTGCTTGTATAGCTGAAGACATTGAGATTGTCGCGCGTCATATTGCTTCTAATAAACATTCTCGTAAATGGTTTAGAGAGCCAAGTTTAAAGGCTAATGGTAAAATCTTTGCTGACGAAGCATGGCAGAATATTAGTAACATTGAAGTTGCTTGCGATTTAAATGATGATGCTCCACTTGATTGGGAAGCAAAATGCAAAAATGAAAATGTTAAGAGTTAAAGTCCCTGTTTCGCAATGTATAGATGAAGTCTTACAATACATTTCTAAAATGGAAGACAAGAAAGATTCTTGGGAATCAGTTCGTGAATCTTTAAAACAACTAAAAAAGAAAGCATTAAAGGAAGAAGAATGAAAAAACAATATTATGTTGGCATTAAAATAATTAATGCTTTTTATGTTGAAGCAGATAGTGAAGAGGATGCGGAAAAAATAGTACGCGAATATGATCCATACAAAACTCTTGAGGACGCCGATTTCAATATTGAATATGTTGATCTTACAGATGATGAAGGAATGACGTGTCAAATAAAGCATCATGAAGTGGATTGGGCTAAATTAAATCATAAAGATGATAAGAATGATTTCCTTGATGATGCTAACATGATGGCAGACTTTGAAGTTTTAAGCCAAGTTGAATTTTTAGAAACCTATCCCCATGTAACAGAGAGGGAATATGAAGAAACCAAAAGAAAATTAAATAAAATATGAATGATATTGATTTATTAGAAATAAATAAACGAATTAGATTATTAGAGGCTCAAGTTGACTATTTAGATAGTTATGACTCTAAAAATTTTAAAGAAATAAAAAAAGTTAATATTGAGCTTGACAATTTATACAAAATGTTAGAAGATACTGAGGATGAAGCTAACCAAGAGACAGAAACAGCTACTCAAGAATAATCAATGGGATGTAATAGAGGTTTCAACTTCTAAAACTGAATCTAATTGTATGTTTTTAAATTTCTCAAAATCAGATGGTTCTGTTTATTTTGAAATATGCGAACATTTAGGATTATTAGGAGACAGGGATATTAAAGTTTTAGTTGTAGCTACTCAAGAAGGTGATACAGAAGAGGTTTATTAATATGAATTTTTTTGAAGCAATAGAGTGTTTAATTAAACACACAAAAGAAACCGCAAAAGATAATAAAACATTACTTGATGCTTGCAATATTATTGAAAATTTTGTAAGTAATATCAGTCATGTAATACTAAAAGGAAAAGGAGAAAATAAAGATGAGGACAACTGAAAGACAAACTAGAGAAGGTGAACCCACTATTGATGATATGCGTTATGATCTTGCTGAAGCAGAAGCAATGAACATGAGTGTTTCAGATATTATTGATATGCTAATCTATGGGAATGTCCCCCTTGATGAAGTTTCTGAAACTGAAATTAGAGACGATTGGAACAATATGTATGGAGATCAACAATGAATAATATTGTACCATTTGAAAATTCTAGCGAATCTTCTCGTAATTTGCTAGATGCAGTTAAACAAATCATTACAGACCAAGGTGCTACTGATTATTGGGATGCTTTGGATAAAATGAGAGAAACAAACCATCCCGAACACAATAACTTTAGATTCATTGGGGTTTTGGCAGGTTTGTTGGACGAAGATACATTTGAAAAAAAAGATTTGACAGGCTAAAATTGTTCTGCTAGTGTGTTGTTATGACATTAGAAGAAGCGTTAGAATTAGTCGTTAATGAAGCAGAAGTTTCTGCTATTGGCGAAAGTACAGATCAAAATAAATTAGTATTAAGTGCTTGCAAAATGTTGCGAGATCATTTAAAGTTAATCAATAAAATAGAAAGCGAAAATTATGAAATTCTTTGAGAGAAGTAGAGTTAAATGGAATCGTTGGCAACCAACGGACATTATGTTTAAAAGAAATAGTTTAGTAAAGAAACTTGTGCCAAGTACAAATTATTTAAGTTATTCTACTAAGGCTGATCGTGACCATGATATGGCGAGACTCACAGGCGGGACGTCAAAACACAAAACAACATGGAATGGTCAACCCTATATTTATTACGATAGGGACAAATATCGTGCGGTTCATGTTAAATTAAAAGATTTAAAAACTCCGTTCCCAACTGCCGATATTGATTTTATAGATTATGTAGCTCAAAATGATAGTGTAGGCAATAGGTTCTCGCCAATAGATGCTCTTGTTTATGTAGGTAGTTTTCATCAAAGAACACAATGGAGTCAAGCTAATAATGGTCAATGGCATAGTGTCAAGACAGGCAATATTGCTCCTGTTCGTGAGGGGTATAGAATCGCTTATGGTGGACAAGGAGATTCAAATTATATGTCTACTCAAAACTTAGAAGAAATAGCTCAAATAACAGATGCAGTCTTAAACTTTATTATTGAAGTTGTTATTCCATTTAATAATGGAGAATCTGTTGAACATTATCTTGAGCATGATTTAATGGTAGCATGATAGAATATATTGAGGGAGATATTTATTTGCTATCAGATAAATATGGAGAAAGTAAATTAATTAATTTAAAAGATGTTTTATGCTTGAGTCCAATTATGAGATTAATGACAGAAGATTCTGCAAAAAGAGTTGATAAAATTAAATTGTCAAATAAATTAATTAATTTAAATATAAGTGAATTGATGATGTATTGTAAGTGATGCCAATATATTATAACGATGAAATGATGCTTTTTTCTGAATCTCCGACAGATGCAGAGTTTGCAAAATCATATAAGTTACGAGTTATGAATAATGAAATAAATCAAAGTCAAGAAGAATATTTACTATATCAAATAATTAGTTCAGCAGAATTAATTCTTGATGAATTAAATAATGGTGTTGAGATTAGCAAACATAATTATAATCAAATCAAATTAGCGGATCAGATTTTGCTTGACATGGAACAAGAACTAACCTCAAGAAATAAACCATCTCATTTAAAATGAATATAATAGATTTAATCGAGCTTTCCTGTTTTTTACTTGGTAGTGTAGCATTTGTTTTGTTTTTAGCATTTGTTGTTTTTGGTGGAGAATGAATATTAAATTAGGTGCTAGAGGAAGTTCAGATGCAATCAATCACATCTTAATTAAGATAGATGATTTGACTTTGATGACTACTGAAAATTTATTTCTAGCAGGAGAAGAGTATAGAATTAAAACAGGGCAAAGCATAGTTCAATTATTAAATACTTTATCCAAAGATCATACAATATCAATCGGCAAGAATTTAGTTAAAGAGGTGGAGACAGAACTTAAACTCAAAAATGGAGAACTTGAAAAATATTCAAAATAATTGTTGACATAAATTTATAGTTAGATTATTGTGGTTGTATGAACAAAAGAAAAGCGGAAGGATTAACTAATTATTTAATGTACAAACATGATCTTCCTTGTGATTGGAAGTTTCGTTGGCAAAACAAAAAAAATGCTTTAGGTACTTGTAGCTACCGCAGAAAACTTATCCTTTTATCTAAATGGTATGTTGAGTTAAATGATATAGAAGATGTTAAAGACACTATATTGCATGAAATTGCTCATGCTTTGGCTTATGTTCGTTATGGTAAATTGGGCATGGGTCATGGTGTATTATGGAAAAAAGTTTGCAGAGAAATTGGTGCTATTCCAAGAAGTTGTTCTAAAGATAATTTAAATAAACCAAAAGATCATTACAAATACAATCACACTTGTAAATGCGGAATACATTATGGTATGCACAGATTAAGAAAACATTACAAATATCGTTGTCCAAAATGCAATGACCCTCTCTTTATCTCCAAGAAAGAAAGAATAGCACATGATAGTGCAAAAAAAGTTTTAGAAGAGATTCTTTGTGCTTGACATGGTTTGAAACAGAATATATTGTAAGAGAATGAAAAGCGAAGATATAGAATTCATTATTAAACAAACATTAATTGAAGCATCTTTACATCACGATGAAGATAGTAGACAAAGATATTACAATGGAATACTTGAATTAGTAAATCATTACAAGTATCTTGAGAACAAAATGAGAGAGATTATGGATGCTAGGTATAATGATGGAGCAGGGAGAGAAAATTAATTTTAAAAAATTTTTAAAAAAAAGTTTGACATACCATTTTATATATGCAATACTAAGTTCATAGTTTAAATTTTATCACACAAAAAAGAAAGTAAAGCGAAATGATTATCACACAAAAAAGTAAAGAACAAGTAGTTCAATCACATGACTTTGAACAAGTCAACTGCACCATTGATGCCGAAGATATGCGCTATGTAGCATCTCTTCTTCGTAACAATTATTCCAACACTCGTCTTGCAGTAGTTCGTGAGATTAGTGCTAATGCTCTTGATGCAAACAAGGAAGCAGGAGTAACTCGACAAATCGAGATCAAGTTGCCAACAACAATGAATCCAACTTTTTCAGTTCGTGACTTCGGGGGTGGACTTAGCCAAGGAGATGTGTTCGGTCTTTATTCAAAGTATGGCAAGTCAACCAAACGCACATCAAACAATTATATCGGTGCATTCGGCATTGGTAAGTTTGCTCCATTATCTTATGGTGATAATTTTACTTGCGTTTCTTATCATGGTGGACTCAAAACATCCTACAATGTATTTGTGAATGATGATGATGACACTAAGATTGCTAAACTACATGAAGAACCAACTAGCGAACCAACAGGTTTATCTATCGAAGTTGCGGTTTCAGAAAGTGACATTGAAGAATTTCGTTCAGTTGTTAAAACTTTCTTCCAATTCTTTCCCGAAAATGAAATGCCAAAATTTATTGGTGTAGAAGAAGATTTCTTGCCAAAGAATAAGTTTTCATTAGAAAGTGCTACTGACGATTGGTTTATTTTAGAAAATGATTCAGATGATCGTTATCAATATAGTTCCGCTTGTCGTGTTATTATGGGCAGAGTTTCTTATCGTCTTGATCGCTCATCTGTCAATGTTAATAATTTTATTAAAGATGACAAAGCTAAAAGAATTGTTGAAGAATTATTGAGCGAAAGTAAGTTTTTTCTTCGTATGCCAATCGGTTCTGTAAAGTTGCATCACTCACGTGAATCATTGGAATATAATCAATCCACTCAAAAAGCATTATGCAGAGCATTATACAAAGCAAGCCAAGAAATTCTTGATATTGCAAAGTTAAAACTTGCCGACTCTGAAGATTTATGGGAAGCTAAAAGAAATCATGCAGTTATTGTAAATAGTTTAAACTATTCAATACGCAATATCTTTGAAAATGCTTTTGAGTGGAATGGCATTAAGATTCAAAATGCTCATTTCTCTGTTCCTTATGATGAATCAGAGAATATTACCATTACTAGATCAATCAGAACTAAAGACAATGATGCTCGCAATGGTTACAAAGTTGTTTCTAGTAAACAAAACAAAGCATTTTGTCAAGACAATTATTTGTTTGTATATCAAGATTTAGATTCTTCTCATGGCAACAATCTTCGCGCTAGAACATTGTTCAATGAAGATGAAGATTTACAAGAAATCTTTTTCATTAATCCTACCAATCAAGATGGTATTGATTATATGAAGAACGAATGGAATTTTAATTTAATTGACTCAAAGCATATTCGTTACGCATCAAAAATTGAGAAAGAAAAACCTGTCTATAATCGTGTAAGTGGAGAGAGCAGAGCATCTATACCATTATTCAAAATGGTCAAGCAAAAAGGT
>Ga0129351_1000732_pt1 | contig 12579 bp, 13 predicted proteins | sample CPBDNA_8_FD_94423 | JGI IMG/M metagenome (GOLD analysis project Ga0129351, IMG submission 94423) | Freshwater to marine salinity gradient microbial communities from Chesapeake Bay, USA - CPBay_Sum_27_0.2_DNA | ecosystem: Environmental > Aquatic > Marine > Coastal | place: USA: Chesapeake Bay... | reverse complement strand
GGAGTGTCGGCAACGTCGGGTTCGACGACTGCGAAAGTCTTGCTAGATCAGCCCAGTCAGGTCTTGGCTGGTGACATGGTGCTCAGCACTGACTACCAAGTCACCGCCAAGGCTTCTGACTTTGGGACACTGCTGGCAGGGGCCAGCATGACTGTTGATTCAGTCGATTACACCGTCAGAGAGACCCGTCTTGTAGGCGATGGGTTGATCTGTGAAATCTCGCTGCAGAAAACCTGATGGCCATTCAAAAGGTTGACAGTCGAGCAGGATGGGCAGCGAGGAATCCACTGCTGCTGTCAGGTGAAATTGGCCTTGAGAAAGAGACTGGCAATCAAAAGATCGGCAATGGCCGCCAACAGTGGAACAATCTTCAGTATTTCGGCAGCCCTGGCTACTGGGCTGAGTTCGCAAGCGATACAGACCAAACGGCAACAGCAAACACCCCAACAGAAATCACGTTCAACAGAGCGAACGAGCATAACCATGGTGTGAAGGTTATTTCTGATAGCAGGCTGACGGTTGAGTATCCAGGCGTTTACGTTTTTGAAGTCATGCTGCAGCTACAGAATGACGACACGCAAATTCACGACGTGCATTTCTGGCTAAGGAAAAACAACGCTGGTGACGCAGGCAACTTAGCTTTGACAGGGAGCACAGCCAGTGTCATTGAAAGCCATGGCGGTGTGCCAGGCGCTAACAACTTGCTGCTTGACCATACGTTGAAGTTGGCTGGCGACGATTACATTCAAATCATGTGGGCTCCCTCGGACGCGGATATTTCACTGAAAGCAGGAGCTGCAGCTTCTAGCCCTTATGTCAGACCGTCACGGCCTAGCGTGGTTTGCAACGTGTTTCAGATCGCAGGGGCTTAGTCATGACGACACTGCGCGAGAACATCCTGGATGACATCGTTAGCAGCCTGACTGGCACGACTGACGTTGGTACGCGCATCTACAGAAGCCGAGTGGTGCCGTTGCAGCGTGGTGAGAGCCCCGCATTAGTTGTTGAAGCAATCAGCGATACGCCTGAACAGAACACCAGCCTGCCGACTCTGGACTGGACGCTCACGGTGCGTGTTTCTGTGATCGTGCGTGGTGACAAGCCTGATGAGGTTGCAGACCCGATTGTTGAGAGCCTGCACAGCAAAATCATGGCGGACCTGACGCTCGGCGGTTATGCAATCGACGTGCAGCCAGGAACGACAACGTTTGAGATGGTTGACGCTGATCAGCCAGCTGGTGTGATTGGTGTTGAGTATTTAGTGCGCTATCGCACCCGTCTCGCTGACCTGACTCAAGGCCCGTGACTATTATGGGTTTTGATAGTCAACTTCCTGTTCTCAACTGAGGTCTTGACCGATGGCACTTAGAACGAGTCAACGCCTTTTGTTGGCGAAGATTGAAAGCAGCTATGGCACCGATCCCACGCCGTCGGGATCAGCCAACGCGATCTTAGTCCGCAGCCTTGAGATCAGCCCTTTCCAGTCTGACGTTGTTGAACGTGAGCTGATTCGTGGTTACATGGGCAACTACGAGACTTTGCACGCCAACCAAAGAGTCGAGGTGACTTTTGAGGTTGAGATGGTTGGCTCTGGTGCTGCAGGCACAGCTCCTGCATGGGGGCCAATCATGAAGGCTTGCGGCAACAGTGAGACTGTTGCAAGCAGCACCTCTGTCACCTATGCCCCGGTGAGCAGCTCGTTCAGCTCAGTCACCTTGTACTACTACACCGACGGCGTGCGCCATAAGGTGACTGGTGCTCGTGGCTCGTTCTCGATCAGTGCTGAGATCGGCTCAATCCCGACCATCAGCTTCACGATGATCGGCATTTACAACGCACCGGACGACAGCGCCAACCCCACGCCGACTTATGCAAACCAGGCCAAGCCTGTGTTGTTTAAGAACGGCAACACCACCAGCCAACAGCTGTTCAGCTATGCCGGCGCTGTGCAGTCATTCAGCTTCGATCAGAACAATCAGACCGTTTACCGCGAGTTGGTAGGCGGCACTAAAGAGGTTTTGATTACTGACCGTCGCCCTGGTGGCAGCATCGTGCTTGAGGCCGTGGCAATGGGCACCAAGAACTATTTCACTGCAATCACTGGCACGGCTACAGGTAATAACACGTTCCAGCACGGTCAGACCGCTGGGAACAAGTTTACGTTTAGCGCAGCTCAGACTGATTTGTCTTCTGTCAGCTACTCAGATTCTGATGGGATTCAGATGCTGAACTTTGACTACACAGCCACACCAACAACAGCAGGCAACAACGAATACTCGATTGTTTTAACTTAATGCGCTAGTTTTGGGGTGAATTATTCCTTTTATGGGATTCGTCCTCAAAAAGTCCAACACCTACAAGTGGCCCGTTTCTGTGGATGTCCCTGTTGATGGGGGCAAACACGAGCGGGTCACTTTTGATGTTGAGTTCAGAGACCTTACGCAAAGCCGCCTGCTGGAAATTGCTGAGTTGAGCGGTGAAGGCAATTTGTCTGACGTTGAGATTGCCCGCGAGGTGATGTCAGGCTGGGCAGGTGTCGAGGATGAGGACGGCAAAGAGCTGCCCTACAGCATCACCAAGCGTGACGAGCTGCTTGATGTGCCGATGATGGCAAGCGCGATTGCTGGCGCTTATTTGGAGAGCAAGCAGGGAGCCAAGAGAAAAAACTAGAGGAGGCCGTTGAGTATCTATTCAGCGGCCCTGATGACAAGTCTGACCTGATGGCTGATGCCAAGGCTTTTGGCTTGGCGTTACCTGAGCCTGATGCCCCTGAAGATTTTGAGGTGTGGCCTGATAACTGGCCTGCTGTTGAGATGTTCTTGCGTTGTCAGACGCAATGGCGCACAACGTCTGCAGGCGTTTGTGGGCTGGACTATTCAGCTGTTGAATGGCTGTTTAGACTGTATGAAGTCGAGGACCAGCCGACCGTGCTTGAGAATTTGCAGGTCATGGAGGCTGCGGCGGTCAAGATCCTGAACAAGGAGAGCAAGTAAATGGCTGCCAAGTTTGGTCTGTTAATCGACGCCAAAACCAAGGGCGAGAACAACATCAAGCGCCTCGGCAACTCCATGCAGGGAGTTGAAGGCAAGGCCAAGAACCTTGGCATGGCTGTGCGTGGCGTCGGTGCAGCCTTCAAAGGATTTTTTGCGATCGCTGCGGTCGGCGGAATTGTCGCCCTTGGCAAAAGCGCGATTGATACTGCTGACGCATTTGGCAAGCTGAGCACCAGGACAGGTATTGCCGCTGACAAGCTGTTGGCGTATGTCAACGCTGGCAAGCTCGCTGACGTTAGCCAAAGCGATCTTGAGACAGGTCTTAGGACCTTGGCACGCACGCAGGTTGAAGCGTCAGAAGGCGTTAAGACTTACGCAGACGCATACGCAAAACTGGGCGTCACGGTCAAGAACCAAGACGGCACGCTCAAGGACTCTGACCAGCTGCTTTCTGACATTGCAGATCGGTTCCAAGATCTGCCAAACGGTCCTGAAAAAGCGGCTGTTGCAATGGACATCTTTGGCCGCTCTGGTCAAAAGATGATCACGTTGCTCAACGGCGGTTCAGAAGCTCTTGACGAGTTTGGGTACAACTTGAGCGATAGTTTTGCAAAAAACTCAGAGGAGTTTAACGACAACCTTACTAAAGTTGGGATTGAGCTTGACAGGCTCAAGATGCAGATCCTCGATGATTTGCTGCCTACGCTGATCGACTTGTCTGAAACGTTTATTGATATCACTAAGAGTATTAGAGATGCCACTGATGCGTTTGCCAAGTTCTTTGGCATTGGCGATGAAGCCATGATTGCAAAAAATACAGTTCAAATTAACGCTCTTAATAAAAACATTGCCAGGACAAAAAGGCTTTTGGCAGAGCAAAGAGAAGAAGCAGCAGCAGGCGGTCCTCTTTTTGGGATCCGCACGGGTCAAATAGAGAAAACAGAGCGACTACTTGCAGAGTTTGAGAGGAAGCGTCAGAAGCTTCGTGATGAAATAAATGCTGCGACTGATCCAGTCACTGTTGAGCCAACTACTGAGCGGCCTCGTTCTAGGTTTTTGTCTCTTGATCCTGATCCTGAGAAATCTAAGATTAAATACTTGCCAGAGATGAGCGGTGAAGATTTTGCTGCCATGATCGAAGAAGAGATAAGGCTTGAGGAGGAAAGGGAAAGCGTTTTGCGCGGCATCGGTGCCGTGAAAGCCATGGAGCTAAATCAAGCGGATCAGCTGATTGAAAAAACTGACAAGTACAAAATCACCCTTGGGCAAGTCAAAGACGTGCTTGCCAATCAAATGACCAGCGCGATTGAGGGTTTGATTGACGGCACTAAGACTCTTGGCGAATCGCTGTCAGGCATCCTTAGGCAGCTTGGCAGCATGTTCTTGCAGTTTGGAATAAAGAGCCTTGTCGGCGGGCTCTTCCCAAGCGCAAAAGGCAACGTGTTTGCTCAAAACAAAATCGTTCCGTTTGCCTATGGCGGCGTTGTCAATAAGCCCACGCTCTTCCCAATGGCGAATGGCATGGGTCTCATGGGTGAGGCAGGCCCTGAGGCGGTCATGCCATTGCGCAGAGGTCGCGGTGGTCGCTTAGGTGTTGAAGCATCGGGTGCCAGCAATAACATTGTTGTGAACGTCGATGCTTCTGGAACGCAGGCCCAGGGTGATGAGCCCAATGCAAAAGCCCTGGGTTCTGCTATTGGCGCAGCAGTACAGGCAGAATTGATCAAGCAGCGCCGACCTGGCGGTTTACTCGCAACCTGATGGCTACTTTTCCAAGTCTTGATCCCGACTTTGGCGCTGCAAAGAAAGCGCAGCCAAGAGTGCGCGTGTCGCAGTTTGGCTCAGGGTATTCACAGCGCACTGTTTTTGGGATCAATCAAGATCCAAAAGTTTGGACATTGACGTGGGAAAACAGAAGCGAGACAGACACAAATACGATTGAGGATTTCCTAGAGGCACGGGCTGGGCAAGAGGCGTTTGACTGGTCTCCGCCAGACGACTCCTCAACATACAAATGGATTTGCAGAGAATGGGATAAGCAACTTCCTTACCCTAATTTGTTCACCATCACTGCGACGTTTGAACAGGTATTTGAAGCATGAGTACTCCGCAGTCGATTCAAGAGCAACTGCAATCGCTGGAGCCTTCAGCAATTATTGAGCTGTTTCAGCTTGAGCTGACTTCTGCTGTCAATGGTATTGACGATACGTTGTACTATCACGCCGGAACAAACGAGTTGTCAGCGGATGTTGTCTTCAACGGGATTACTTACGCCGCTTTCCCGATTGAAGTTGACGGGTTTGAGGTGACAACCAAGGGGACGTTGCCGCGTCCGAGTATGCGAGTTGCAAACGCCAACAGCTCCATCTCAACACTGCTGGTTTTGTATAACCCTTTGCAGGCAAAGGTGACACGGATCAGAACCTGCAAGAAATTTTTGGATGCAGTCAACTTTACGGGCGGGACGAATGCAACGGCTGATCCAACCGCAAAGTTTGAGGACGAGATCTGGTATATCGACCGCGTTGCAAACGAAAACCCGCAGCTGGTTGAGTTTGAGCTTGTCAGCAAGCTTGACCTAACTAACTTGCGTTTGCCTCGTCGTCAGGTTGTTGAGCATTGCCAGTGGGAGTATCGCGGACCGTTCTGCGGTTACACCGGCAGCAGCTGCTTTGATCTGAACGACAACCCGACATCAGCAGCAAACGACAAATGCGCGAAGAAGATTTCCAGCTGTGAAAAGCGGTTCACCTCTGGTGATCTGCCATTCGGAGGATTCCCTGGTGCAAGACTTCAAATCTGACGCAAAGCAGCACGCACTGCAGCAGGCACCGAAAGAAGCCTGCGGCGTTTTAGTCAACGGTCAGTATTGGCGTTGTCGAAACATTGCTGACGACCCAGAACAGGATTTTGTCATCAACCCTTCTGACTACGCAGCTGCTGCGTTGTTTGGAGCGGTGGAAGCCGTCGTTCATTCGCACCCGATGGGTGGTCACGCCAGTCAAGCTGACATCAAGGCTTGTAATGGAACGAAAGTTCCGTGGTACATCTATTCAATGCCTGAGGACCAATGGTCAACTATCAATCCTTGCTAGGCAGGCAATGGAACTATGGGGTGTGCGACTGCTTCACGCTGGTGCGTGACTATTTTGCGCTAGAGGGCGTCCGGTTGCCGGACTTTGCACGGCCTGAGGATTTAGAAACGTGCGACAGCATTTTTCTGGAGCAAGCGGAGCGTGTCGGCTTTGTGCGGGTTGATTTTGCTAGTCGCTTGCCTGGCGATCTTTTGGTCCTGAAGTTAGGGACGAAGGCCCCAATGCATGGCGCAATCTTGTTGTCAGACGAACGAATCTTGCACCAGCGCCAAGACTCCCTAAGTGCAATCGAACCATTCGGGCGATACTATGCTTCTAGGGTCGCAGCGGTCTTTCGCTATGCAGCAGACCGTTCGGCTGCTAGGTGAACTGGGGGAACGGTACGGCGCAGAGCACCAGTACCACAATCTGCAGTCGCCTGCTCAGGCGCTGAAACTGCTGTGCATCAACTTCCCAAAGCTGCAGGATGAACTGACCCATGCCCACGAGCAGGGCATTGGATACAAAGTGATTCAGGCAGGTTTAGAGCTGGACTATGACGACCTGGCTCTGCCGTTTGGCAAGAACGATTTAATCTTGACGCCTGTCATTACAGGTAGTGGCGGTGCAGGGCGGATATTGGCTGGCGCTGGATTGATTGCCGCGTCATTTTTGTTTCCTGGTGCTGGATTGTTTGGAGCGGGCAAAGGCATTGCTGCATTCGCTGGCGTGTCTGCAAAGGTCGGCACAGCAATTAGTGCCATTGGTGCGGGCTTAGTGCTGGGCGGCGTCTCTGAAATTATTTCACCGCAGCCCCAGCTAGGCTCATTTGACGGCTTTGATGGATCGCAGCGGTTTAATAACCTTGCCATTGGTGATCGGCAAGTTGGCGTTAGTGCTGGTCAGTCTTATGCCTACAACGGCCCTGCCAATGTCGTTGGCGTTGGAACGACTATCCCCGTTGCCTATGGCACGGTGCTAGTTGGCGGCGCGCTGTTGTCCGCACGAATTGAGGTTACAAATACCGGCTCTGATCCTGACAACGATGATGTTCTCAACTCTTCTGTCTTGACCCCTGGCCCAGGCACCATGAGGGTTGCTGGGGAAAAACTTACAACAGAGTTTGTGGAGGTCGGCGGCGGTGAGCTACAGCTGAGTGAAATCCTTATTACAGATAGCAATCAGAACAATAATAAAAGACATTTCAACACAACAATCCCCCTTGTCAAAGGACAAGAGCAGCTGTTTGAAATTCCAGAATACCGAACCAATCAAAAAGACAAGATTGACATCATCTTCCGGCTTCAGGATGGTTTGTTCAATCGCATCGGCGGAGCTAATTCAACCAAAACGGTTGGCAGCATTACTTATGACATAGAGGTGTTTACAAAAAGGGTTGAAGATGCCAAAAGGATTCACTTCTCGCGCACAACGATTTCAGGGCTTATCAACGCAACTGATTTCAACGCGGATCTGGCAACTCGTCAAAACCAAAAATACAGATACAGGCACCGAGTCAAAGGTATAGGTGTAGACAATGAGGAAAAGTTCTTCGTCAAGGTTACGATCCACGACTTTGAGGCTTTCCTTGGGGACACCCGTCCACCCAGCCTGAAAGTCCATGCCGTCGGACTTAACATGTAGCCATGCCTCTTAATTCAACGTCTGTTATCAAGCTGGTTGACCTTCTCTGCGAGGGTCCGATTGGTGGTCTTGAGCAAGGCCAAGAAGGCATCTTCCTGAATGAAACTGCTGTTAAAAACGGGGACTTTTTTAACTTTGGCAATAAGAACGTTGGAGCGGAGCTTGTAAAAGGTGCAGCCACTCAACGCAGGCTTGATCAATTCAACGATGGCGTCTCCAATATCATTGCTGTCAATGCTGAGGTTGGTGAAAACTACAGAGAAGACACAGACGCAAACAACGCAGTAGTTGACCGCCACTATGGCGAAGGGCGTGACGTTCGAGCAATTACAGACACGGATGTTGAAGAGTTTCAGCTGTTATTCACTATTCCGCGCCTGTTCTCAACCTCAATGGAGGGCCTTTCCAGGGGCCAACTGTTTAATGCACAAATTGTGCTTGATGTTTCTGTTCAGTCGCAGGGCAGCGCATTTAACGTTGTCTACGACAAAAAGATTGCCGGAATTGCACTGTCAGACTACCAATTTATTACGCCAAAAATTAAGCTAACTGGCACAGGGCCTTGGAACATCAGGGTCAGAAAATATCCAGACCCTGCGGATCAAAGCGAAGAAAGTTTTGAGGTCAAGTTCACAAACTTTGTAGATATTCCTGAAACCACGCCCCTCGCCAATGGTCGCGGCAATCAGCTGATTTGGACGAGCATCATTGAGCACCAGCCATTGCGTCTGAACTATCGCTATGCAGCGATGGTTGGTCTTGACTTGTCTACTGTTCAGTTTGAAAGCCTGCCAAGTCGCGCATACAAAATTAGGGGCAAGGAGATTGCTGTCCCTTCAAATGCTGTTTTGCGAGAAGACGGCAGCCTTGACCTGCAAGGCAGTTTTGATGGAACGACGAAACTTGCATTCAGTTCTTGCCCTGTTTGCTGTTTCCGCGATATGCTCGTCAATGCCCGTTATGGGGCGGGCGACTTTGTAGACGAAACTCAAGTCAGCTGGGTCGATCTTTACCCGCTGATTCAGTATTCAAACCAGCTCGTTACCAATCCAGACGGAACACAAGAGCCACGCTTTTCGTGCAACACCGTCATTGGCGGTCAGGCTTCTGCGTTCAACGTTCTGCAGGATCTCGCCAGCGTGTTTCGCGGGATGCTGTTTTGGCGAAACAACGCGATTGAGGCAACCGCTGATCACGGCAATCTTGACGGCACAAACGTCTCCCCTGTCCATCTGTATTCCAACAGCAACGTCATCAATGGGGCGTTCAACTATTCAGGCAGTTCCCTGAAAACACGCAGCACCAGCATCCGTGTTCGTTACAACGACCCAGACAACTTCTATAAGCCGAACGTTGTTGTTGTCGAAGACTCTGATCTGATCAGCAAGTATGGCTATCAGGTCAAAGACATTGTTGGCTTTGGCATCACGTCCAAGTATCAAGCGCAGCGCCTGGGCCGTTGGATGATGGCTTCAGAGGAGCTTGACGGTGAAGTTGTCAGCTTCAGCACTGGTTTGCAGGGTGCTGTTGTTTTGCCTGGTCAGGTCTTTGCGGTTGCAGATGAGATGCGTGCTGGAGCGCGTCTTTCTGGTCGGGTTGCAAGTGCAACAACAACAGCAATCACAACCGATCAGACCATCACGCTGACTGGCACTGGCTTGAAGCTGACTTGCACGCTAGCTGACGGCACTGTTGAGACCAAGGATGTTTCGTCAACTTCTGGCGCAGTAATCAACACCAGCGCCTTCAGTTCTGCGCCCCTTGCTCAGTCTGTTTGGTCGCTGAGTTCAGACGCTGTTGCCGAGCAGAAGTATCGCTGCATTTCTGTTGCTGATGGTGGTGAAGGTCAATATGCAATCACTGGCGTTGAATTCAACGACAGCATCTACAGCACTGCTGACACAGGCGGCGATCTGATCTTTCGTGATGTCAGCCTGTTCAACGATGTTCCTGCTGTTCCGGCAAACCTCCAGCTGTCAGGGCGTGAAGTACGGATCAACAACAACACCGTCAACCGCGTTATTGCTTCATGGGAGCGTGGCACTGCTGCCAATACTGTTTCCTACGAAATCCGCTACAAGGTCGCTGGCGGCAACTTCGTTACTGCTCAAGCAAGTGGCACAACGTTTGAGATCGACAGCGTGCCAACAGGCACTGAGGTTACTTTTGAGATCAGGGCAGTTAGCGGTGTTGATTCAAGTAAGAAATCACCTTATGTCTCTGCGTCGTTCTTCGTTCCATATGAAGGCATCAACGCTGTTGGCACTGGAGCGGATGCCGTCATCATCCCGCCAACTCCCACGGATGTGACCATTCAGGCGACTGGCAACGATCAAGCGATTTTGCGTTGGGATATTCCTGGCACGGCTCAGAACACTGACGAGTTTGTGGCTGTCATCCGCCACGCTCCACAGACAGATGGAACGGGTGAATGGGCGAATAGCACGCTGTTACGCCGCGTCAAGGCAAAAACGAACTATGCGTTGCTGCCTTTGATTGAAGGCGAGTATCTGGTCAAGTTTGAGAACAACCAAGCGCAGCGCAGCAGCATTGCTCGCAGTGCAGTGCTGGATCTGCCAAACCCAGTTCCACGGCTCAACATCCAGACACGCCGCGAGGACACTGACTCACCACCGTTCCAAGGCGACAAGGTTGATGTTTTCTATAACTCTGACTATGACGCGCTGATCCTTGACGGTGACCAAAAGTTTGACGACGTAACGGACGTTGATGCGCTTGCTGACTTTGACTTCATCGGCGACCTGCTGAGCTTTGGGGAGTATTTCTTCAACTCGGTTCTGGACCTTGGTGGCGTGTTCAACGTCTTGTTTGAACGCACGCTTTCGACCAGGGGCCTGTATCCGGCAAGCTCCATCGACAAACGCAATGAGCTGATTGACCGCTGGACTGACTTTGATGGTGCGTTGGCTGATGACACAACGGCCAACCTGTATTTCCGCACCAGCAACCAAGCGGTGACAGATGACGAGATGCTGCTGGAAGATGCCGATTTCTTCTTGCTGGAGGATGGCGACAAGATCCAGATGGAATCGTCAATCACCTTTGGCGAGTGGGTGCCGATGGAGTCGGGTCGTTATACCGGCAGGCAGTTCCAGTTCAAGGCTGAGCTGCAATCGTTCCACAGTGACCAAACGCCGCTTGTTGATGAGCTGGGCTATGTGATGCAGCTTGAATCACGGACTGAAAGCAGCGCGACGATTGCATCTGGAGCGGGAGCAAAAGCCGTTACTTTCACAAATGCCTTCTATCAAACGCCCAACGTAGGCATTACGGCTTTCAATCTTGCGACAGGGGATTACTATGAGGTGACATCGACTTCCCGCACTGGATTCACGGTGACTTTCCGCAACAGCTCTAACACTGCTGTGGATCGCAACTTCCAGTACCAAGCAGTCGGCCACGGCACTGAGCAGTAATGGCAACCCACGATTACATCATTGCTAATGCGTCTGGCGCGGCAGTCCGCTCTGACCTGAACAACGCGCTTGCGGCGATCGTCAGTCAAAACAGCAGTTCGTCAGAGCCCAGTACGACTTATGCGTATCAGTTATGGGCAGACACGGCGAACAACGTTCTAAAGATCCGCAACTCGGCCAATAGTGGCTGGAACGCGTTTGCGGCGTTGAACGACACTGCGTTTAGGATCAGCTCAACGGGACAGGTTGGAATCGGCGTAACACCTGCCAGCAACACTGATCTAGACGTTTCTGGGACGATTGCACAGAACGTCGTCGCGATGGCAGCGTTGGATGTTGATTGCTCGACGGGAAACTATTTCACCAAGACGATCAACGCAAATAGCACGTTCACGTTTTCAAACGTTCCATCAAGCCGCGCTTATTCGTTTGTGCTTGAACTGACCCATACATCTGGAACGGTGACGTGGCCGAGTTCAGTTAAGTTCCCTGCAGATACGAGCCCGACCTTAACGACGGGCAAGACACATCTCTTCGTCTTTGAAACTAATGACGGCGGCACCCGATTCCGTGGTGCGGCACTTGTTGATTACGTCAACTGATAGAACATGACTGTTAATTCACAACGACTGCTGCTTGCTGCTGCTGGAGCGGGTGGTGCTGCTGCTGCAGGCTTATACGTCGATGACGTGTTCAGTTGTTTCCTGTATGAGGGGAATGACAGCACGCAAACGATTACAAATGGAATTGATTTAAGCGGTGAGGGCGGACTGGTTTGGACAAAACCTAGAACTGCTTCGGCCTTTAATGACCATATCCTTGTTGACAGTGAAAGGGGTAATAATTTTATAAAAACCAATTCTACTGACGCAAACAACGCAATAGCTTCATTTAATTTTTCATCTACAGGATATACGGTTCCAAACAACTTAAGGGTTAATGACGGCAGCGATATCTTCGGAAACGCAGAAAAATACGTCTCTTGGACCTTTCGCAAAGCGCCAGGATTTTTTGATGTTGTAACTTGGAGCGGCGACAATACAGTTGGGCGTCAAATTAGCCACAACTTAGGGTCAACACCTGGCATGATTTGGATAAAAATTCAAAATAGCACTTATGAATGGGTTGTTTATCATCGATCACAAGGCGCATCTAAGTACGGTTTTCTTAACTCAGACGATGCGTTTGGCACCGCCTCAGGAGACAATAACTACTTTAATATCACAGAACCTACCAGCACACATTTTACAGTTGGTACGTCTAACTCTACTGCCCGCCTTCGTGTCAATGATTTTGGGTCAACATACGTCGCTTATGTTTTTGCCCACGACGATCAATCGTTTGGCACGGATAGCGACGAGGCGATTATTAAATGTGATGGCTATACGGGCAATGGCACGTCAGGCAATGAAATTAACGTAGGCTTCGAGC
>Ga0129351_1000730_pt1 | contig 12604 bp, 23 predicted proteins | sample CPBDNA_8_FD_94423 | JGI IMG/M metagenome (GOLD analysis project Ga0129351, IMG submission 94423) | Freshwater to marine salinity gradient microbial communities from Chesapeake Bay, USA - CPBay_Sum_27_0.2_DNA | ecosystem: Environmental > Aquatic > Marine > Coastal | place: USA: Chesapeake Bay... | reverse complement strand
GCATCCTTTGTTGCGAAGTATAACAAGCTTCCAACCGAGGAGGCTTTTCGTGTTGAGGTCGATCAATCTGATCGGTTCTCAAATGCAAATGACTATACTGAAGCATCAGCTATTATTCCTGATATATTCAAGAATGAAGCAGTTGATGAGAAATGGCTTGAGAATACTACTGAGAAGTGGTGTCAAGACCAAGCCGTACACAAAGCTGTACTAGAAGCAATTACTGTTATTGATGGTAAACATAAGACATTGTCTAAAAACTCTTTGCCTGATCTTCTACAAAAAGCTTTGGCTGTATCATTCGATACAAATATCGGTCATGATTATATTGAATCATTTTCTGAACGATATGACTTTTACCACAAAGATGAAGAAAGGATAGAGTTTGACATTGAAAAACTTAATCTTATCACCAAAGGTGGTTTACCCAATAAAACACTTAATATCGCTTTGGCTGGCACTGGAGTTGGTAAATCTCTATTTATGTGCCATGTTGCTGGAAGCGTACTAGCACAAGGCAAGAATGTTTTATACATTACAATGGAAATGTCAGAAGAACGTATCGCTGAAAGAATCGATGCCAACTTACTTGATGTACCATTAGATCAAATACCTACTTTGTCATTTGATATGTTTTCTAATAAGATTGCAAAACTAAAGAAGATGACAAATGGTAAGTTGATCGTAAAAGAATATCCAACCGGTTCTGCTCATAGCAATCACTTCCGAGCGTTATTGAATGAACTTAAATTGAAGAAGAAGTTTGTACCTGATATGATATTCATTGATTACTTGAATATCTGTGCATCTTCTCGTATGAAAGCAATGGGAGGATCTATAAATTCCTATACATACATTAAAGCTATTGCTGAAGAACTACGTGGTCTGGCGGTCGAATTTGACGTTCCGATCGTATCTGCAACTCAAACGACGCGTAGTGGTTATGGCAGCTCGGATCCTGGGCTTGAAGATACGTCCGAGTCTTTTGGATTACCCGCAACGGCGGACTTAATGTTCGCTCTCGTTTCTAATGAAGAGTTAGAAGCACAAAACCAGATTATGGTTAAACAACTAAAGAATCGATACAATGATCCATCTACAAATAAGAGGTTTGTTGTAGGTATAGATAGATCACGTATGAAGTTATTTGATGTATCTGATTCACAACAAAATTTAGTCCAAGACGTTCCAGTCTTTGATAATTCCACGGCACAAGAAAAATTTAGTAACTTTAAAATGGAGTAAGTGATGAAAGGACTGTTATGGCCTTTTCTATTTTGTGTATTTGTTATATGTGTTTTGCCTGTATTGATGGTAGATAATGCACGATATTGTAGACAAAGTATTATACCATGTTATCCATGGGTGGAGCCAGTAGAATGGAATTAGATCCTAGAGAAGCAGCACAAAAAGAAGCTGAACGAACATTTAATGAATTTATACGATGGACCAAAATTATAGTAGGATGGTCTATCTTCTTTTTACTCGTAGTTGTTGTGGGTTGCAATAGCGGAGTAGATGGAACGCAAGGAGGTTACAACGGTGAACAATATAATCCTAGTAACTTGAGTGTCAAATGAAGTGGATAATTGTAGTAATAACTTTAAATACCCCACATCCGTGGGCAATACCTGTTCTAAAGTTTGATAATAAAAATGAATGTGTTAAATATGTACACGCTGAAGAAAATCATGGAACACTTGCTGTTGAGATAATAGCAAAGGGTGGATTCAATGATAGAATAGAAGCAATTATGTGTTTACCTGAAGGTAATGATACAATAAAAAGGAAATATGATGGCTAGAGTTATGATTGGTACTACAGCAAGTACTTGGTCAAGATCTAAATATAAGAAAACTTCTCAAGGGAATGGCAACGTTAAATTCTCTTCTATGAATAAATCTAAGAAACGTAATCATAAAAAGTACCGAGGTCAAGGAAAGTAATGCATGCACGTCTCATCTCATACTCACAACCTGTTCGGCACGTACACTCCGGTGAACTTGGAATCGTCGGTCTCGACAACATCCAAGATCTCATCGCGTATAGCGCCCGTGTCTCGAACCCATCGAACCAAGCTAACACCAAAACAACGTCAAAGTTACTTGGATATCTCATCAAGCACAAGCACTGGTCACCATTCGAAATGGCATCAGCCTGTATCGAAATCGAAACCACAAGAGACATTGCAAGACAACTCCTCAGACACCGATCGTTTTCATTCCAAGAGTTTTCTCAGCGGTATGCTGACATCAGGGATCTTGATGATTCTATTGTTTTAAGAAAGGCACGTTTGCAAGATGATAAGAATCGTCAGAATAGTGTTATGACTGATGATATTAATTTGCATATGAATTGGGAACAGCACCAGAAGATTGTCTGGGCAGCTGCAATGAAAGCATATAAATGGGCTATAGATAATGGTATTGCAAAAGAACAAGCACGAGTGGTTCTCCCTGAAGGTAACACTCAGTCAAGATTATACGTCAACGGAACTATTCGAAGTTGGATACATTACATTGAATTACGATCAGCCAACGGTACTCAAAAAGAACATATGGACTTAGCTAAAGCAGTAGCTGAGGCTATAACAAAAATCTTTCCAACAGTAAAGGATTATGTAAATGGGTAAACATTTATCTACATATTATGCTGATCCTCCTAACGAAGGACAGTATTGTGAACTACATTTTAATTTTAAGGAAGAATATGCTTACTTAAAATATTTTACAGAAGATAAAAAACAGTTTTTCAGAGAAGAATTTCCAAATAAATCTATGCGTTATGTAGAAGATGCGGCAGAAAATTGGGCTTTAGGCATAAAAAAGTTAAATTAACTGTGTACAAACCGTTTTGTTTGTGATAGAATATACTCATGAAAAAAACATTAAACAGATTAGGTGGCGTCTTTTCAGCTGCATCCATTATGGCCGTTATGGGTTGTACATGGGTTGGCGTTGTAGACTTTAAAGAAAAAATCGATTGTATGACTGCTAACATTTATCATGAAGCTCGTGGTGAATCTGTTAAAGGTCAATACGCTGTTGCTCATGTTACTATGAATAGAGTACATCATGAGCAATTTCCTGATACAGTTTGCGAAGTTGTTTTTCAACCTAAGCAATTTAGTTGGACTCACACAATAGATGATCCACGTCCACGTGAGTATCAAGCTTGGAGACAAGCTCGTAAGATTGCAATAGACGTGATGTATGGAAATGTACCTGATAATACATTCGATGCTATATATTATCACGCAGATTATGTAGACCCTTGGTGGGCAAAAGCTGATGGTATGTTTATGACAAGAACTATTGGTTCACATATATTTTATAATTATGATGGTGTTTGGGAATGAAAATAGATTACAAATTTGATGAAGCAAATTATGTGAAAGAATTAAAAGAATATGTTGATTTAACATACGGTCAACATTATGCAAAAGATAAATTTCAGGCAACTGAGTTTATCGTAGATGGCGGTCACGGTACAGGTTTCTGTATCGGTAATGTCTTGAAGTATGCACAACGCTATGGAAAGAAAGGATCGTCAATGGATGCACGTAAAGACTTGATGAAAGTATTACATTATGCTTTGATTCAACTTTACGTGCATGATAACGAACTGTGACATTTATGTCACACTCCCTGAAAATGTTTATAATAGTATACTAAAACTGTAATAAATATTAGTGTAGACGTTATAAAGATGGTATGGACCTGGGGGCGGTACCCAGCACCTCCACCAATTATGGGGGTGAACAAGGATCGACATGGTATCTAGTTTACGAAAAATAACTGCAAACGATAATTTTGCACCATCTGGATTTGCCCTAGCGGCATGATCACAGGGAGCTGGTCACTTGCTTAGCAACAGAAAAGTGGCATCATATAAGAAAGGGGAGATTATATGGAAATCTTAAACAAAGTTAAAACATGGGCAGGAGCACTTGCTGAGGTAGGTATATCCGTCGCAGCATTAATGATTGTAATTGAGGTCTTAGGCCTTAGTTCAACTCTAACGCCGTTCTTGCCAACTGCGAGCGTGATATCTAACGTTAGCGGAATAGTAGCAATGTTAGGATCACAGGGACTCGTAGGTTTAGTGGCCGTTTGGGTACTCTATGAAATCTGGAATCGTAAATAAACAGGTAAAGGAATACGATTATGAAACTTGCAGCAACAGTAGCAGCAACACTTATTATGGCGTCCTCAGCAGTTTCTGCTATGGACCTCACAGTAGCCGGTCAGACTTTATCCGCAGGCGGAAAAGCTGATCTAAATTATGACACAGGAACTGAGCTATGGGCTATGGAATTCGTTCCATCAGTCGGTATGAATGCTTGGGGTACTGACTTTAAAGCATCAACAACTTTTGATGTTATTAACTTGAATGAAGGCGATGTATTCAAGGGAGTAGACTTCGAAGCGGGGTATACAATCGGCGGTACAGGCCTACGTGCGTACGGAGAAATCGGTACGGATGCAGACTTTGAATTCGGCGACGCAACAGTCGGCGTATCATTCGCATTCTAAATCATCGGGTCATTACGTAATAAATGCGCGGGGAGCCACGGTTAGCTCCCCATTTTAGTATAGATAACACATGAACTATTTTGAACTCGAACCAGAACAAAATACTTTCTCTAATATCGTAGTTGACTTAACGCACCGTTGTAATATGGAATGCGCTAATTGTTACATACCGAATAGAGATGTACCTGATCTCGATAAAGAAAAACTATTTGAGTTTTTATCGAGGTTGCCTTCACGTACGTACATTCGGTTGATAGGTGCAGAACCTACAATGAGAGAAGATCTACCAGAAATAATTTCAAAAGTAAAAGCGACTGGACATAGACCGAGTGTAACTACAAATGGTCTTAAACTTGCCCAACCATCTTATGTTAAAAAACTCAAAGATGCTGGATTAAGATTATTGTTACATAGTATGAATGGTGCCGATGATGATGAGGCATACAAAGAATTAGACAATGGTAAATGGGCAACGGTCAAGGTAAGAGCATTAGATAACATATTTGCCGAAAGGCTTCCAATCAATACTGGTACTATTCTTGCTCGTGGTGTAAACGAATACATTATGAATAGACAAGTAGAAGTATTTGCTGAAAGAGCAATCGCAAATGGAATCAATTTTAATACAACACCTCCGTACAATAAAATAACTCCGGTTCTCAGAATGAAATCTGTTGGTATGATCGGTAGATATATGGAAGGTGTATCCTATACAATTGATGAGTTAACTGATATGGCAGTTTATAGGTTAGGTATAGATAAATCTGATATCATAAAAACATCAGCAGGTGTTGTAAAAGCTGGTCCACAATCTGGTGAAGCCTTGACATCTTATATGTTTCCGTACGAAACAGAAGCTGGAAAGGTTTTAATTAGATTGATCGATTGGCAAACAGATGACGATGGTGTAATAGATCACGACAATCCTAATCGTGGCAGACTGACTGAGAACTTTACAGTTGCACCATTCTTTGAGCATGTAAAGAAAAATGAATACGGTTATTAAGTATAATAAAGGGTGGTTTGACACTCTTAATAAATTAAAAGATATTACAGATAATTTACCTAATGACAAATTAAAAAATAATTATTCATTTGATAGATTAAAAGTAGATGAATGGGTAGCAGTTTCTATATTTGAGGGTGGATTTTCTTCAGTTGCTTGGAGATCTCATTGGGGAAATAATTGTAGGATATTAAATAGATTTTTTAAATTACCTAAATATAGATTTGAGAATAAAAGATCTATAGTATCACAGGAAACTCTCGACATGATTCAGCAACAATTGGATGCAGCAAAACTATTAGGATTTGATTGTGCTTTTATGAGTAGAGAAACAAAAACACAAGCTTTCAATCACTATAAAAAGCATTTACCACAAGTATGGCATACGCCAGATGTAAAGTATAGGATGACAAAAAAGTCATATCAATATATTGCATGGACAGCTATAAATAGTGATGAATTAATTATGGAGAATTAAATGGCAGTTACAATCACAGAAGCAAATGCTGAGTTAGCATTAAAATTTTTAGGTGACTATAGAACAGTCGTAATTCGTAAAGGATCACCATGGGATCCGGTTAAACTTATAGAATTTTATAAAGAACTAGGTCAGGTTGTACAGCAAAATGATAAAGTCACAGGTACGATTGCTACCGGTGAATTAGTACGCGTAAGACAGAATGGTCTCTTTGCTGGAAAAGATGACGGTGAATTAGAGTGGCATAGTGCCGGAATGAATCGTACAGGCCATGATGATATCGTGGCAATGTATATGCATCAACCAGCAGAAACCGGTGGCGTGACATATTTTACTGATCATCAAACGGCATTTGCAGATTTATCCGAGGATACAAAAGAAAAATTACGAAAGCTAAAATCTAAAGTAGTCACTTATACTGCTAAAATGAAATTAGAGAAAATGCATTATAAGAACGTTTTTAGTGATGAGCAAACAATGATGGAGTTTCGTGATATTGACGGTAAGACAAGCTTTGAGAAACAGACTCCTCGTAAAGACTTAGTTACTAAGCATCCAATTAATGGCAAAGAAGGATTATACTTTCCGTGGAGTGTAATTCGTGGATTTACAGGTATGACTCATGACGAACAGCATGAAACTTATTATATGCTCAAGGAACATACATTACAAGATAAGTACATTTACTCACACGATTGGGAACCATATGATATTATTTTAAGCGATCAGCATCACAGTTTACATAAGAGAGATAGTTATACAGGTGATAGAGAATTGTGGAGAGCTGGAATATGGTTGTCGCAGGAACATTAAAAACTGAACTACTTGAAAAGGGTTTAGTTAAAATAAAGATGGATCGTCAATTAACCATCGAAGAGTTCGAAGGTATAGTTGATGTATTAGGCAAGCCACTTGTTACTGATAAACATGTATTGAATGAAAACCGTACAATCCAAGAATTAAGCAACACAGGATTGTTTGGTGATGGTGATGTTGATTGGCATCATGATTGGAGTTATGGCCGAGGAAATTACTTCGGCACAATCTTACATAACGTCAAGAATGCTGAGCTTAGTCCAACATGGTTTTGTGATATGAGCAAAGCTCCAGACTCCCTTAAATATATTTACAAAGATGCAGTTGGAGAATATTATCCACCAACACATTTACACGGTCAATGTTTTACCGAAAAACAATTACGTATTTTAAAGAAGCAAGCAGTCACTCGTCCATATATTATCAATCACCATATTACTGGTGAAGAGATTTTGTATTGTAGTATTGGTACATTGCAAAACCACGATTGGGTTCTGACTCCGTTACGTGAATGGATAGAAGAAAATGCATATGTACATATGTGGGAACCGTATGATATATTGATATGGGATAATCTTAAGATGAATCATAAGAGAGTAGCATTTGAAGGTGAACGATTATTATGGCGAACACAATTTCTGATATAACATTCGTTGTTACATTAAGCATAGATTTTCCAGAACGTAAACATAATTATGAAAAGCATAAAGAACATTGGAAAGATGTAAATGTAATTTATGAAATTGCTGAACCAACAGAAATATTTCATAGAACTAAATTATTTAATAATGGATTAAAAAAAGTAAAAACTAAACTAGCGGCTATAGCAGATATAGACTGCATATTTTCTTATGAGGCTTTAGAGAAAGCTGTTCAAAGGTGTAAAGATAAAACGTTTGTTATACCTTTTAACAAAGTGCATCATTTAAATAACTCAGGTGATATAGTTACTACTTGGAAATCTCCACCTAAATTAAATAAAGAAACATTAGATAAACATTTTTATACAGGTCAATTCGATACGTTTATTGATTATAATAATATAAAAATACCATCATTCGAAGCACCTACAGGCTTATGTGGAATTGTAAATGTAGATGAATATAGAGAATGTGGTTTTGAAAATGAAAACTGTATTGACTACGCTTTTGAAGATATAGAACGAATAGTCAGAATGAAAAAATTCGGTATCGATACCGTCTGGCTAGATGAGGTAGGCTATCATCTATGGCATCCTAATAGTAGTAGAAAAAGAAACAAACTATTTAGAAATAATTTTTATGAGTTTTTAAAAATATGTGATATGTCAGAAGAAGAACTTAGAACATATGTTCGAACTTGGAACTAAGAGTATTACTAAACTTTTGATTACATCCCACACAAAATTCATAATTATTTCTATTATGATTTATTAGTTGTGCTATCTCTTTATATTCACCATTAATAATATTTAAAATAGTATTATGATTAACGTTACCAAATATATTAGATCTGTACCAATCATTACAACATAAAATAATATTGCCTAGGTGGTCGATCATTAAACTTGATATAGGATGATTGCATGGTTTAGATAAATCTTCTTCTTTACCTAAATGATCAAATAGTTTATTTCTGTTTTGATATCTTTCTAAATCAGCTTCCCAATGTTTTACGTAAGTAAATTTACTTTTAGTAAGTTTATTTAATAATTCTATATAATGAGTTTCTTTAGACTCATCATATAAATTACCAAATATAAAAACATTCTCTTGATCTATTTGATATAATAATTTAGTATTGTCTAAATTTGTAAATATAACTATTTTATAATCATTAAACAACTGAATAGCATTTACTATCTTTTTATACAGTAGTGGTTCACCAAAGCCTGCTAAAGATATTAACGGCTTATGACTAAACTGATCTAATTGATTTTTTATATTGACTAGAGTATCATATTCAATAAATTTATTTGAATTAAGATTTTGAAAACTATCAAATGTCTGAGGACAAAAGGAACATGATCTATTACATTTATCGGTTAAACTAATCTCAACTGATGTTATATTAGTTTCAAATCCTTGCATATTTCAATTGCTTCTTTCCAACTATATTCTGGTTTAAATCTCCAGCTTAACATTAATCTTAAATCTTTACACTTATTAGAAACACTATGAGGATATTCATTTCTAAATAATGCTGCCTTATTCTTAAAGACATAATTTTGTCTTAACATCAGAAGATCTTTATCAATAATTTCTCTAGTGCCTAATTTTTCGTGATGTATATATTTTATTTCACGTTCATCTTCGAAATCCCAAAAATGAGTAATCGTATCTTCAGTACAGTTTTCAACTGGAAAATTTATACTTACATTATAAGTATTGTCTTTTGTGGTTCCTGCTCCATCAGCATGTATTTTAATTTGTTTATCTGGAAAAAGTGTTAGGATTAATATTTTATCTTTTAGATAATTTGATATTTCGCCGAAATGTTTTTTTAAATCACCTGTCATATTAACATTATTATGCCATTTCTGATTTTTTTCTAATTCTAAAAAATCTAAGCCAGATGAATTAATAAATTCTTTACATAACTTCTTATCATAATCTATTGTTAGCGGCACTATATATTTCATGTAGTTCCTCTATTGTCTGCGTAAACGATAAACTTAATACAACTCTATTTGTTGGACTCTTATTGTTATCTACCCTATGAGGAATATCAACTCGCCAACATTTTGGTGTATTTAGCTTGACCATTTCCATAGCTATTTCACCTGGGCCAAATGGATCGTCAATCATATATTGAAACATTGAAGATTTATCTACTTGAACAGGTATATTAATAGCTGTAATTCTTTGTTTGACTCCAACTGTATCAGCCTTATCGTCTACATGTGTATTACAAATACTATTTTTTGGAACCATAATAATTGCAGCATAACTTGGCTTTATACCTATCTGATCGTTTAAGTAAGAAATACGATTCATTTCTTCTTCATTTAATTTATATGGTCTTATAGTCCAATTAGGCTCAGTAATGTTATCGCCTATCTCTCTTGCCCATTCAATATCTTCTTCTTTTAATTTACAATCTACTTCAAACCAATTCATCCGTTAATCCCACTATATGATATCTGTCAAATTCTTTATTTCCATTAAATGCTGTATGTTGTCTTGTAGTATCTACCCAGTATATATTTCCTAATGGTAAATCAAAACATGTATCTTCGATGATAAACCTACATTTATCATTAGTAGTTAGAGGTACATGTATTCTGGGTGTTTGATCTCTATGCCAGGTATAGCATTGCTTAGGCTTTAAATGCATGATTCTTGTATTGTAAGTATTGTGCTTTAATAATAAACTATTTGTATACGGTAAATCATATACAAACTCATGCATTTTTTGTAACCATACATGATCATTTGGTTTTAATAAATGATCTATTTCGTTTAATATTTTTTGAGTATCTACTGTTTCTAATATTTTATGTGTCTGTAAATTCATATTCTATTGATTGCACCGCAGACAATCCTGCAACTGCGCTCTTTATTTGATCAACTGTTTGTACTGCAACTAAACTATCGTATGCAGAATCTGACCATTCCCTACTAACCGTTAAAGTCATTTTATCAGATGATAGTGATTCTGTAATATCAATAATATCACCAGCCACTAAACCATTTGCAATCATAGTAGATACACCACCATTAATACCAGCACTAACTGTATCAAATGCATCATCTATATTATTTTGCGCTTCATTAAACACAATTGTATAACTTTGAGTTTTAGCCATATTTAACCTCTGGAGTTATCGTTATCTCTTTTATTACGTAAGGTTGTTTTAATATCCAATCAATTACGTCTACACAATAATCTATTGGCATTTTATCTGCGTCGATATGTTCGACTCTTGGACTATCAAAATATCCAAACCTTATAGATGTAGTAGCGTATCCTTCACAATATAATCTATCATTTAAATCGTCTAATGCACCTTTATAAACTGCGTACATTCTATTATTAGATTTTCGATCAGATGTATTACTACTTATATTTATAATTCTTTTACCAGCTTCAGCAGCATGGTATAACATGAATACCTGTTCGAATCTATCGCATTTGTTATTAATAAAAACATCACAATCTTCTAATGAATTACAATTACCATATTTCTCGACTAAAGCTTTACCTAAGCCTCGCCTAGTTCCTGTTATAAAAAATTTCATATACTATATATACTACATGATAGAAAAAATAATTAACGCATCTAAAGGTTCATATCACGCTCAAAGAAATTGGGATAGAACAAAAAATATTCCTCAAGAACATATTGACACTTTATTAGAAGTAATTAAAAACTCTCCAACAAAACAAGCTGAAACACATTACAGATTATTTTGGTCTAATGATACAGATTTTATTTATGATGTCTATAGAAAAACTAAACATTTTGCTGTTACACCTAGGGGTACTCTTGACTATACAGATTCATATGGTAGAACAGATGTAGAATATAATGTTAGAAACTCTCAAGTATATTCAAATCTATTATTTGCATTTGCTTATGATTGGGATCAAAAAGAATCAAGAACACATGTGCATGCAATCGTAGATGAGGGTAAGGGTAATAGTGTCGCATCTTATGAAAAGAGAAGACAACAAAGCTTCAGCCTTGGCATTGCAGTTGGTGAATTGATATTAGCTGCTAATTTATTAGGATATAAAACAGGTTTATGTTCTGCATTTTGGCAACATGAAATGAAAGAATATTTTTTTGGTAAAGATATCGAATTACTTGTAGGCGTTGGATATCCTACAGATAGACCTAGAACAGAACATGAAGAAGTTTACAATAAAGATATAGTTGCAGTAGATAGACGTACAGGTGCTGATGATGAGAAATGGTTATTTCCTGCATTTACCAAAAAGATGACTGTGACAAAATTGTAACACTTTCTCATTAAATGTAAAAAAATTCAAATTAATTGAAAATAACTGTGTACATCCCCATTTATATAGTGTATGATATACTTATTAAATGAGAGGAAACACGTATGTCAATATGGACTGAGTATACTAAAAGAATCATGGAAATCTGTGGTGTCGATGAGATGACTGCAAAAGAAGTTTTGTACACTATGGAATGTACAGCATTTGACTTTAGTCAGTGCACCGATCGCGAATTTGCTCAAGAAGCAAAATTCATTTTTCAAGAAATAGCAACTGTGTGAAGGAGATATAGAATGGCACATGAAGTTGAAACAATGGCTTATGCAGGTGAAGTACCTTGGCATGGCTTAGGTGTAGAAGTTAGCAATGACTTGACACCACTACAAATGATGCAAAAAGCTGGTCTTGACTGGAGAGTCGAGAAAGTGGATGCATACGTCGATATTAACGGCGAACAAGTACGAACAGGTCAACAAGCTCTTGTACGTACATCTGACTGCACAATCTTGACTAACGTCACAGATGCATGGAACCCTCTACAGAACGAAGAAGCTTTTGATTTCTTTGCTGAGTACGTAGCAGCTGGTGACATGGAAATGCATACAGCAGGATCTTTGAAAGAAGGTCGTAATGTGTGGGCTTTGGCAAAAGTCAAAGAATCTTTTGATGTCTTCGGTGAAGATCGTGTTGATTCATATCTTCTCTTTTCAAATCCACATCAGTATGGAAAAGCAGTAGACGTAAGGTTTACTCCGATTCGTGTTGTATGTCATAACACATTGACTTTTTCTTTAGAAGCAGCTTCTAAGAATTATGTCAAAGTTG
>Ga0129351_1000723_pt1 | contig 12647 bp, 10 predicted proteins | sample CPBDNA_8_FD_94423 | JGI IMG/M metagenome (GOLD analysis project Ga0129351, IMG submission 94423) | Freshwater to marine salinity gradient microbial communities from Chesapeake Bay, USA - CPBay_Sum_27_0.2_DNA | ecosystem: Environmental > Aquatic > Marine > Coastal | place: USA: Chesapeake Bay... | reverse complement strand
GTTTTTAATAAATAAAGAGATACTTTGGCTTGTCCGTCGCCTGTAAATAACATAGGAAGTTTTGTAAGTAATAGTTTTCGTACAAATGGTAATTGAAAAAGAAAAAATAAGATTCCAGCAATAATAGGTAATTTTGCTTCTTCAATAATCTTATCAAGACGATCTTGTTCTTTTTTTTCTTCTTTATTTTTATTTGCTAAAGAAGTAAAAGTTTCATAATCTTTTATATAATCGTGTGGATCTTTTTGAGGTGGAACAAAGTTGGGTTGAGTAGCAACATCATTAGTATGTTGTGTAGTTTGCATAGGAATATCTCGACTAGGTAATTGTCCAATGTCTGGATTATTATTTAAAGTATTAACAATTTGGTTAATATTATTTTGTTGAACCGGTGGCACATTTGGAGGCATTTGTGAGTTTTGTAAATTAGGTTGTTGAACAACTTCTTGTTTTTCTAAAGTTACATTTTCTGTGGGAAGGTCATCAATTTTTGTTGAGCTCATTGTATATACTAAAAAGATAGATACAATGAACATAATACGCAATTCAAAAATGAACTATTTTTTTAGTTGGGTCACATTTTACAGCGGTATGTTTAAATGAATAACATCTATTATCGTATTTATATTCTTTTTTATCTAATTCTTCAACAGGCGGCGCTTTAAAATCAATACAATTTTTTTTATCACAAACACGTCGAAATAAAGTTGCTAATCCCAAACCAATAATAAAGGATAAAATGAATTTACTATATTTTGAGTTAAGTAAGCGTGAAATGTTCATATATACATTATAATAACATATTTATCTTTAGTTGTTAAATAAAAGACTTTGCATGGGATATTCTTTTGTTTTTTTAGAACAAGGTTGTTCAACTGGAGATATTTTGAAGCAAGTTTCAGAATCGTCTTGGTATAATAATTTTTCACTTGTATCTGGAGTAGGATATACAAATATGGTTTGTAAATCAGGGTTTGACAAATAAACAAATAAAAGACCTAAAATAAACCCTAATACAAATGTAGGAAAATGAAAATACTTCATATATAAATAACAAGTATTTTATTTTCTAAAAGTAATAAGTTCATTAGAATCTTGTTCAACTTCATTATCTTCAAGAGTATAATTTTCTTTATAAAGTCTAAATTCATTAAATAAATCTACATTAAACTCTTCGGAGTTTTCAATAAATAAATAACCGTATTCAACATTTCTAATATTTTCTTGAAGTGTTTGTATGTCGTTAATATATTTTTCAACAGCTTCTTTTAAAAGTGTTTTTGATTTAGCAGAATTATTTTGTTGTTTTTCTCTCTTCGCCTCTTTTAATAAACCTTTAAAATCTTCTATTTCTTTTTGAAGTTGAAGTTTTGCATTGTTTAAAACAACTTTTTTATTCGCAATATTTAATTTGTCTTCAATATAGCGATATAAGTTTAACAATTGTTTTTCTTGTGTTTCATATTCTTTTTTTAGTTCGTTAAACTCGCTTACCATAACATCTTCTTTTTCAAGACGAAACAAAATATTTAATTTAGTAATAATAATAGTTTCTTTTAAAAACATAATTCTTTTTTGCAATGCTTCAATAATCGTTTCTTTTTGAACATAAGTTCCCAATTTAATTTCAATATTAAAGTTGCATGGTTCTTCGGCACTACAAACAGCTTTTAAAGTTCTATTTTTCTCTGAAAAAACCATACCTCCAGGTTTTTTACAATTAAGACACTTTGGAACTAATTCGCGTATTTTTTGTTTTTTTTCTTTTTTTGTTAAATTAAAGTTAGCGTATATTTTTGCTTTTTTAGATTTGACTCCTTCTTCGTATGTATGTTTTGTTTTGTAAAAAACGTCCATTGCTTTTTCAAGGTTGTTTTCTTGTTTTATTTTTAATTCTTTTGATTTTTGTTGTTTTGTGGCGATTGTCTGTTTTTCCGGTTTGTTCCCATCTAGTTTTTCTTCGCGCACTTGTAATACAGGTTCACTTTCAACTGGAGGATTTAAATTAACAATTTCAACAGGAGTTCGCACTTGTATTTTTGGTATACAACCTTCTCCTTTTACCCAATTACAATGTGGTTGATCATTGCATTTAGGGTCTTTTGTTTTTTTTAAAGGTTTACACTTAATTTGATTTTCCATAATACTTATATTAACGTGTTAAAAAAATCTAACCAAACGTATTAAATTTTTCAAATTCACTTTCATATTTTGGTAAATTTGTAATCATATTTGGATCATTTTGAAGTTTTTTTTCATTTGCTTTTCTTACTTGATTTAATATATATTGTTGTTTTTCTAAATTTGTAAGTTTTATTTTATTCTTAGTTTTTTTCATTTGCTTTTTATAATATAAAAATACCAATACAACAAATATAAAAAATAAAAAAAGAAATAAATTGACTAAATTGTTATTATATTTAGAGTTTTTTAATTTTACTTTTTTTAAAGTTTCATTAAAAAAATATTTAGTACCAGGTTCAACTAAAGAAGGTCTATCCATAATTTATACTTTTATTATTTGAAATTAATTTATTCGTATTTATTATATGATAAGTTCTTTAATTTCATTAGTATCTTTTATTGGTATCACAATTTTATATAGTATTGTTCGCTTTTTTATAGAACGTAAAAATACAAACTCGTCTGCTGGTCTTATTGTAACATTAATTTATTTTTCTTTAGTAGTAGTTACACAATTTATCCTTAATTTATATACAACAAGCGTTGTTTGTAATGAAAGTCAACCAGGAACAGCCTTAATTTATACACTTATACCTTGGATATTTATTTTTGGTAGTATATTTTCTCTCTTAAAAATATTTCCGGGTTGGAAAATACCTTTTTCAAATACGTTTGGATATTTAATAGTAAGACTTCTTGGTATACGAGGACTTTTCCACAAAATCTTAAAATCACCTGAAACAAATAACACAATTAAAACAATTTATGAAGACTCTTCTTTAACGATTAATCAATTTACACCTTCAAACTTTGATTCTGTATACAATAGTTTTGTTTCAAACGGATTATTAAGTGCAGACGCTGATAAACATAAACAAAGTTTTAAAAATCTTGTTTTAATTAAAGATTATGTTTCTGAATTCGTTTGGTTAATTTTATCAGGAATGTTAATCACTTCAATATCTTATAATTCTATAAACAATTCTACTTGTTCTCAAAGCATAAGTTCTATGCAAAAACAACATAGAAAATGGGAAGTTGAACAAAACAAAAAAGAAAAACCAAAAGAACAACCTAAATATTTTGTAACAGACTAAACAAATATTAATTTATTATTTTTAATATAAAAAATTAATATTTAATTCTTGGAAGTGCTAAATAATATAAAACACCAGTATAACAAAAAATAGCTATTGATATTGATATAACCCACATTGGCAAAATTGTCTTCTTTTTGTAACCAAGACCAAATGTTTTTATAGAACCGTCTGTATTGTAAAGAAAATGCGGTTTAAATGATTGAATTACTAAAAATAATATAATAAAAATAGCAATAGAAATACTTGTAATGTGTTTTCTAATAAAGATTCTATTCATTTACACTATTATACTATTTTTTTTTATTTATATATTCTATTTTCAATAAAATATAAAATTAAATTTATAAAATAGAACTGTGTTCACTAATAAATCTGTGTAATGTTTCTTCTTTTTTTGTAGTAATAATTTTTATAGAGTCTAATAAATAACCAGTTTCATTATTTTGATTTTCTTTTTCTTGGTATTTTTTTTCTTGAAGTTCTCTTAAAAGCTCTACAATAACATTTACTTCTCGTTCACTCCAAATATCTTTTAGAAAGTTGTGAATCTTGTTATTTTCTTCATTTTCTTTGGATTTTGTTTTGTTTTGAAGGAGAGAAATGTAATAATCTATTGTATGGTGAATTGTACAATGTTGAGAATATGCGGTTTTTAATTTTTTTAGACCGCCAATTGCTAAATCAAACAAATAAGTTATATTTTTATTTCCTACTTTCCAATACCAATCTATACTCTTTTGTATCGGATTATATAAATTATGTAAGTCCTCTCGGCCATAACCATAATAATATCGAAGTGAACCTTGCAATAAAGACGGTTCGTTAAACAATACTTGATTATCATCTATACTAATTTTTGTACCTTCTGGATAAAAACTTAGCAAAGATAACTTAATCATACAAGCCATTGGATCCACAATAATATTATTTTCTTTTTTATAAAACATCATTTTTGTTAAAGAATGAAAAAGTCGCGTTGTTGTTATTATATTATTAAACATTAAACTATTTAATAATAATTATTTAATTTTTAAGTTTATACGGAGCATTTTATTTTAATATTTCACAATTTCACAATTTCACAATTTTAATGTTTTACATTTACATTATTCTGATATGGTTTTAAAGTCTAATAATTTTTCATTTGTATTATAGTTTATACGCCGCGCTGTATTTGAAAAATATGAATGATTATCACAAATAATTTCTTTAGAGTTTAACAATATACAAAAGTCTAATAATGTATAAATATTTACGTCATATTTTGTTTTTCCAATGTTTGTTAGCATATTATTGTTTAATTGGTGTAAACCAGTTGTTGAGTTTTTGAATGATTTATTTAAAATATTTTCAGAAATATATATTACATAATCTTTTTCTAATATTTTTTGAAACTCTTCTATTAAAAAAGTAGTATCTGAAATAATAACAATATTTTTTATATCTTTAAAAACTCTATTATCTAATTTATTTTTTAATTTTTTTGTATATTCAGTATAATTATTACTGTTATTATTTGTGTAATTGTCTTTTTTTCTTCTATCTGTACCTCTTAAGTGAACACAAATATAATCTATATTTTTTATTTTTTGTATAATTTCAAAAGACGCTATTTTGTGTTTTATTATATTTTTTAAACTAATGTTTTTAAACATAAATATATTGTATTCGCGATAATTATTCATAGATAACACGACTATATTTTCTTGAAAGTCTGGTCTTTTATTATTTGTTATTTTTACAATTTCCTTGTTTTCTTTTAATAACGTGTAATTATCTTCATTAAAACTAAGATTAAAATAAGTTAAGTTTTTTACATTTTTATCAAATAAGTTATTTTTATTCCATACTTCAGGAACAATAGAATATCCACTCATACGTTTGTAAAATAATTTTTTAAAGTTTTCATATGAAATCCATTTTATAGAGTTTGAAAACGAAAAATAATGATAAAAATCCAAATTAGTAGATCCTGCCCATATTTCATCAGTCCAGTCTACTATTAATATTCTATTTACTTTTTTTGTGTATACCATTACATTTAATAATACCTGAAGGCGATCCGCAAAACCATTTGTACTTTTTAACATTACATATTTTGACATAATTATAATTATATATAAATAATCTATATTTTTAATTATAAAATTATAAATTATATTTTTAATATTCGTCATATGAATCCATTTCACCTTCGTCTTGGATAAATGACATGTCTTCGGCTTCATGTTGATCAACGTCTAATAATTGAGCTCTTTCTCTTAATTCTCCTCGTTCTTCGTCATACGTTTCACCAGAATATTCTAATACACTTTTACCCAAACCTTTTGCATATTTTCCTAACTTTAGATTTTTATTTGTATCTTCTAATCTACGTTCTTCGTCAGACAATACTTCAAATCTACGTGTAAATGCCGACTTTTCTTCTTCTTTTTCTTTATATACTTTTGCGTAAATAGTTTCTTTATTCCAAAGTAATATTTTATTTTTTCTTTGTAATAATAATTCAACATAGGTTAATAATAATTTTGTAACTAGTACTCTTTTTTCAGTTAATTCTATTTCTTCCATATGATCTTCGCGTTGTTGTAAAAGTTCTAAATAATTTGTCAGTGAAAGTAATAATAAATATTCATATATGTTTTTAGATAAAACTGAATCAAAAATAGGTAAATAGTCTATTATTTTATTTATAGGTTTATTTATGTTTGTTATAAAAATAAGAGTTTGATTTATTTGGTTATTTCTTGATTCTTGTTCTTCTTGTTCTTCTTGTTCTTCTTCGTTATAAAACTTTTGTAATGGTTCATATTCTTCTTTAATTATTTTTGTTAAATCAGATTGGTGTAATTCCGATAATTTCAAGTGTTTTGATATTTTACTGTTTACAATGTGTTTATGTAATATAATTGTGGGATATATAATATTCACATCTTCTATTGCTTGTTTTAAATACTCTGTTAACTTAAATGTTTCTAATTGTTTTCCACTAATTGTGGGTTCATTATCTAATTTAATCCAAGTGCTTATATTTTTTATAAACTCTTCAAATTGTTTTGTATTTTGACGCCCTTTGTTTTCTTTTACAAATTCCAATAATTTTGGTTTTAATTTTGTTTGTGTTTCTTCTAACAAAAAGTTTCTTAGTATGTCTACTTTATCATTATATTCTTTTTCATTACTTTGTATAACTTCTTTTAATAGTGTCGAAAACGTACTTAAAGTTTCTTGTGGATTAGAACTCAAGATATTATCTAAGACGTCATTCAATTGTTCTCTCTTTGAAACTGTGCTTATATCAAGATTTACATTTACTCTATTGCGGCGTTGTACAATATCTAATAAAAGTTTTAAATCTTCTTGATTGTAGTTTTTGCCTTCGTTTTTAAGAGTTTTTATTTTTTGTTCAATCGAGTCTGTTTTTAAAAATCCACTTGTTGGTGTGGCGCATATTTTTAATAATGCTTCGTCTAAATTAATCTCTTGGTTAAAACGGCAATATTGAATAAATGCTCTGTAAATAGTATCTTCACTAAAATCTGTTCCTAATGGTGGATATTTTAATTTTGTATCTTTGTTGCTTTCTAAATAAAGCGCTTTTGATAAGTGTTGATAATCATAAAACATTTTCATTAATTTATATGCTTTTTCATTTACTTCTAATATGGAGTTTTGTTTTTCATTAAAATATTGAATTGTGTTTATGGAACCAAGATTGCAACAAGCGTTTTGTAAAAAGGGTATATCATTATTTGTTTTTAATAATAAGCTTTCATGTTTTACAATATTTTCTATAGTTGTTTGAATGTAAAGTGAAGAATACATTACTTTTGATACAAGAGTTAATAATTTTGATTCTTGCGTCTTTTCACCTTTTACAATATGTTCTTCAAGTATTTTTTTGAAATCGGGTGAAATTCCTTGAACACTTGTTGTGTTTAATTTTTGTAAAGGCGGTAAAAATGTTTTCCAGTGCTGTATAGTTAATTCTGTGGGTATACTTTCTTCTTGTAATTCGGGTTCTTTTTCCAAATAAACGCGTTTTTCTTGAATTTTTTTCTTTATATCTTCGTCTTTTAATGTATTTTTTATAAAAATCAACAAGTTTTTTTCTATTTTTTCAGCATTTAACTTTTTAATATTTTTCCATGGTTGAACTTCTGTTTTCATTTTGTCTAATATACAACTTACGTATTTTACCATTAATAAATCGTTTATACTTCCTAATGGATAACCGTGTAACGAACGAATACATCCAGGAAATGTTTTAGTTGACTTTAATGAAGGTATAGAAGTTTGTATTTCAATAATTAAATAACTAATTGTAACATATAATAAATCAGTATTTAATGCTGTTTCATATTTTGGAACTTTTTTTCCTTTTTTCTCTTTTTCTTTTGCTGCTTTTTTGTAAGCTTCTTTTGTTCCTATTTTTTTTTCAATATAACTAATTACTCTATTAACTATAAATTGTTTGTTTACTTTTCCTTGAATACCCATATTTCTCATTACTGATTCAATGACGTTTAATATTTTCTTTTCATTTTCACTTAATTTCTTTTTTATTTGTTTTTGAAATAACACATTTTCTTGAACGGCAAACTTTGTTTGTACTTTGAAACCTTGTGCGTCATATCCTTCATCGCTACTTGAATCTACTTGTTTAATAAATAAGCCGCTATGTTTATCTACCCAGGCATCGCCGTCGTCGCTAAGTTGACCACGTTCTTTACAAATACGATCTAATGCATTAACATAGTTTCCAGATTGAAACGCTTCTGCCAATTCAAGTAAAAATGTTGGAAACATATTAATTCCTGTATCAACACAATATCTAAAATGTGGGTCTTCTGTAGGCGTTGCTTCACGAGTATGTTCGTTTGCAAATTGAATAATATATTCTTGTTTTTCAACAAAGTCCCCATGACCTAAAATTAAGTTTAATTTATTTTGGTATGGAGAATTAACTACATCTTTTTGTTCAACTAATGTTCCTAATTTATGTTTTAAATAATCATATTTCAAGCGTGTATATGTTTCAATTGCTTTAATTTTTTGTATTACTTTTTTAGCGTATTCAAATTGTCGTTTTACATCGCGTTTTAATTCTTCTTGCGATATAAGAAAATCACTTTCAAAGTTTTTTACAATTTCACTCATTAATTTTTCTTTTTCAATAGACGAATTATCTTGTAAACAATCTTTATTTATTTCTAAACAAGATTCTTGAAGGTTACAAAATGTATTACTATTTTGTGTAAAAGTATCTTTTGTTACCGCTTCGTCATATACCCATGTTTGTCCTATACGTTTGTAATATTTAAAGTCTGGTTTATTATCTTTGTATTGTTCTAATAAAGCATATTGTCCTTCTTTTACTTTGCGTTTTCCTTCTATCATAGATTCCGCGTCATATTTTGCATTTTCTTCACTTAAACCAATAGTTTCTTGTAATTTGGTTGTTACAAACAATATATATTCTTCTTTGGTTAATTCGTGTTGGGGGTATTCTTTAATAATATCATATTGTGTAGGATCGTATTTTTTATCAAAATAAATATCTTTATTATTATCGTCTTCTAATTCATCAATTTCTATGTATTTTTTAGAAAGCACATAATTTTTACAAGTGTCTTGTTTTTTTTCTTCTTCAACTACATCTTTTAATCTGGCTAATTCGTCTTCAACTGTTTTTGCTACATCGCTAAATGAAAAAAGTCCTGTTTGTTTTTCAGATAAAAATGAATTAAATAATCTACCGCGATCTATTTGTAAAATATTTTTAACAATTTCACTCGATGTTTGATTTTCGTTAATATTATATGTTTCAACTAATTCAGGACTATCTTTTACAAAATCATAAATATTTGAACCATTGTATTCACTGTCATTCAACTTATTTTTTAAATAATTGTAAGAATGCTCTTTTTTATCAAGTTCATTGAAATAATTTTCAATATTTTGTTCAATTATTTCTTTTATTTTTTTATTTTGTTCTTCTGTTATTTCTTCATTGTAAACTAAAAAAGGTTCTAATTGCTCAATTAATTTATTATAACTTACAATATTTCTTAATTGTGGTTCAAGTAATTCTATTATTTTTTTTGTTGAAGGAAATACTTTTTCTAAAAATAAGTTATATTTTTCTTCTTGAGATAAATCTGCAGTTGAAGCGCTATCTAATGTAAAATTTTGTATATTTTTTAAAAAACCAGAATGGTCCAAATTATCATTTAAATAAACAACCTTTGAAACAACATTGGTTTTTTTTCTTAATTCGGACCAATAATTCATATTTACCTGGTTTAAGTTTGATTTTTTGTATAAACTAGTTTTGGGCAAATGTATGTGAGAATATTGTATAAAAGGTAAAGGTAAAGTCATTATGGATTCTAAAGGTAATGAATCTGATTCAGTTAAAGGTACAATATCAACTAAAAACTTGGAACTTTTTTGTTTTGTGGCTAAACGCGTTAATCCTAAATTATATTTTTCAATAACAAATCGTTTGGGACTAATTATTTCTTTATTTTTAATATTAAAAACACTTGATTCAATGTTTTCTAAACTGTTAACAACAACATGTAAATTATTTTCAACTTGTTTTAATAATAAAAGATTTTCTCTTTCATTTGGTAAATCATAAGGAGTATAAAATGTATTCAATTGTTTATAAAGATTGTCATACTTATTTTCTCCAACAGATTGATTTTCTTCATATCGTTTTATTAAATCTACTTCTTGTTTAATTGAATCAGAAATAACGTATGTTTCAATATCTTCAACACTATTTTTATTTGCTTCTTCTTCTTCGTCTAAATCTTTAAAATAAATAGCTCGTTTATTTTTTACAACAGGTAAAATCCACGTTAAGTTTTTATTTAATTTTTCATACGCTTGTATAAGAGGTACATATTTCTCTCCTTTTAATGATTTCATATTTGTATTACCGTAATTATCAACTTGTGAATAAGTTTCTCTTAATTCTTTAAACCTTTGAATTAAAGTATGAATATTTTGCATAGTTGTTTTATTGCGTTTATAACTTGGAATAACAGATAATAAATCATCTAAAAGATCATTTAATTGAGTTTCAAGAGAGAAACGTTTTTGACTTTCGTCTACATTTACAATTTGTTTAATTTCGCCAAGTTCTTCTCCAAATACAATACTGTTTGCTTCTAAAATATTTGTGTCGTTTTCTTCTTCAACTGACTTAGATATAACTTCTTCGTCTTCTTGTTGTTCAAGAGGTTCAATAATTTCTTGTTGTTCTTGTTGTTCTTGTTGTTCTTGTTGTTCTTGTCGTTCAATAAGTTCTTGTTCTTGTTTAACCAACAAAGGTTCTTCTCGTATAACAATTTGATTAATGGGAATATGTAATGGAATACCTTTATAAGCAAAATCAATATAAATGGTTTCATTGTCTGGAAATGTTTTTATTTCAATCATGTCTTCTTCTAAGTTTGTAATTTGACCTGTAATAATAGTTGGAACGTCTCCACCAAAATGTAAATCAATCCATGTTTCAGGTAATAAATTATTTTGTTTTGAATATCCTTTTTCTTTTGATTTATTTAATATGCTTATACTTTCTATACTTTCGTCGCTAAAGCGACCGTCTTCAATGTTTAATTCTATAGTATCTAAAGTATTTCCATCAATTAATTTAAGAACTGAAGAATCTACGTAATCAATAAATACTATTTTATCGTGTAATTCACTGTTATTAGGTGCTTTTATTTGGATAATGTCACCTAATTCTAATTCTGTATTTGATTGTTCTTTTCTTTTATTTTCTTCAACAGACATTATCTTATATTTATAATAGAAATTTATATGAATGACGAAAAAAATAAAAAATACTACTTAAATAATACTTCATATGTTAAATATAGTATGACCACTATGGACTCTAAACAACACAAAGAATTGAGTTTATCGTTTATTCAAAAATATATACAAAAAGAAAAAACAGATGAAGAAAATATAAAAAATAAATTATACTTGAAAACAAAATCGACTAATAATTATGTAGTTTTAAAATACAATAAACCAGCATTAAATGTTAATACTATGAACACAACAGGTTTGTTTCGTTCTGTTATTTTTAAAAATGGAGAACTTGTTTGTTTTTCTCCAATTAAATCTTTAAGTTTGGATCATTTTTTTCAAAATAATTCGATTCAAACAGTATATGTTGAAGAGTTTGTTGAAGGAACAATGATTAATTGTTTTTTTGACAAAGAAAAAATGGATTGGCAAATTGCAACGAAATCTGTGGTTGGAGCAAAAACATCATTTTCAAAAGACGCAAATAAAACCTTTAAAGATATGTTTGAAGAAGCATTTGAAAAACTGGGTTTGACGTGGGATATGTTTTCAAGGGAATATTGTTATAGTATGGTATTGCAACACCCTGAAAATAAAATTGTTTTGGAAATAAATGAACCAAGTCTTTATTTGGTTGACGTATTTAAAATCCAAGATTATATTGTGTCTTGTGTAGACTTTCGTAACGAACCATGTTTTCAAGAATTGTTACAACATATAAATATTCCACAAAGATATGATACGCGCGATGAAGATTATCAATCGCTTAAACTTAAATATTGTTCAATGAATACAAGTTATAAACAAGTAGGTATTATGTTTAAAAATGGATTTATGAGATATAAAATTAGAAATCCGTCTTATGAATATTTACACAATCTTAAAGGAAATAATCCAAAGATTCAATATCAATATTATAGTCTTCGTAAAAATGGCCAAGTAAAGGACTTTTTGAAACATTATCCAGAATATAAAGAAAGGTTTTCAGTTATGCGTTATGATTTACATAAAGTTACGGGACAACTATGGAGAAATTATTTGTCTTGTTATGTAAATCACGAACAACCTCTTAAAGAATATGGATACCAATACAGACCTCATATGATTGAGCTTCATAAAAAATATATTAATGAACTTATGGAAAACAAGAAGTACGTAAGTCGCTCTGTTGTAATGGACTATATGAACAGTTTACCTATTCCAAAAATGATGTTTTTGGTAAATTATCAAATTAAACAAAAAAATCTGGATTTTAAAAATAATGAGTTTTCTGAAAAATTAAAAACTGCTTGTCATACAAAATAAATCTTAGTTAGAATGTATAAGTTCTTGGATTTGTTTGTATGTTTCAATAGCAACACTATTCATATTTTTAATATATTCTTTAACAACGCTAGTATTTGAAATCGGTTTTTTAAATCCTAAACGAAGTACACTATGTTCATCGTGTGGGTGATGTTTACGAAATCCGACATATGACAAAATGTTATTACTTTCAAAATAATTTGTATACATATAATATTCAATTAC
>Ga0129351_1000722_pt1 | contig 12661 bp, 14 predicted proteins | sample CPBDNA_8_FD_94423 | JGI IMG/M metagenome (GOLD analysis project Ga0129351, IMG submission 94423) | Freshwater to marine salinity gradient microbial communities from Chesapeake Bay, USA - CPBay_Sum_27_0.2_DNA | ecosystem: Environmental > Aquatic > Marine > Coastal | place: USA: Chesapeake Bay... | reverse complement strand
ATTTGTTGGTTTAAGATTTGCTCTTACTACAATTCTATTTGCACTAAAAGTAATACCTCCTACTGTTTGATTGTCTTGATTATTATCCACATTACCAGTTGTATTTACTCTAAATCCATTACCACTAAATATAAATTGGTTTCGTTTTATTCCTTTTGAATTACGAGGCATAATAAGTATATATTATATTAATAAATTCTTATTTTTATCAAGTAACATATTAAAATTATTTTGGTTTTTAGAACTATATTGTTGTGTAAACTCTAATGCCAAGGATACATCTACACCATTTAATTCTAATACTTTTCCAAACTTATCTAATAACGTTATACGTAATTTTCTTATATTTACATTTCCAAAATAATCTCGTTCTTTAAAAACAAAATCATCGTTGTTATTCATTATTGTTGTTAACTCATCTGTTTTAATTTGAATACGACCTAATATATTCTTACTTAAATATCCTTGATTTTCATATAAACAAGAAATAATTTGGTCTTTATTATTGCCTACATAGTCATCTATACATACAAATATATAGTTATTAATTCCATCCCCGTAAATAGAGTTTGCTCTTAACACTCCATTATAAGTTATAAAAAATACATTTAGTGTATCTGTATAAATTATCGTTTTATTTAACTGATCTTCTGTAAAACCTAAAAATGCTAAACTGCTTTCTGAAAAAGTTATTTCTCCAGTTGTTACTTTATCTACACTTAAAGAATATTCTATAAAAGGTGCTATTGCTGTATTTAAACTAATATCTGTAATTTCTTCATTTGTTTTTATACGAAAAATAGATTTACCATCTGCATACAATGTTGAAAAACCATTAAACGCTAAATAACGAACTAGACCACTACCTGTTGTTGTGTTGTCTAATGTTAAGTTTATCATAGTTTCAAAATTATCAGATGTCCAAGAACCATCGGGTATTGTAAACGGATAATTTTCTGTAATATTATTACTTGTGTCTTTTACAGTAATTGTAAAAGTGTTATTACCTTTTTTTTCGGAAATAAAATAAAACGTATATGGTATTTCAGCACTTATAAGTTTCATTTTTGTTACATTATCTAACTCTATAGGAAGACTAATTGTAAAGTCTGCTGGATTTGTTGTTCCTGGATTTTCTCTAAATGTAGAATCAATGGATACTACTTGTTTGATTTCTTCGCGCTGAATTGGATTGACTTGATAATTTTGTTTGGTATAAAATACTTGCTGTTCGTTTGGAGTATAATTAGGTCTTTGTAAATTGTATTGTTTTTGCTTTTCTTGTGCTGGTTCTGGAAAATTAAAATATTTTTTTATTAGATTGTATGCTTTTTCTAAAAACTCCAATAAGTTTTCTTTTGAAGAATCTTCAATTTCATTTATTTTTTCTTTTTTTTCTGAATATGTTTTTAAAAGTTGTTCACGATTTGCGGTTTTTGGAAGATTAAAAAAACTTAATAATTCTAAAATGGAATATGATTCTATATTTAAATCAAAGTCTTCAAGCGACATTTGTATTATCTATAAATAATAATTATGAAATTATTATTTATTTATGAATAAAATTATAAATATAAATTATTGATTTAATTATTCTGCAGGATCGGCAACAATGTTGATAGTAACTTTGTATTGTTGTAAGAGATCATCGGCAGTTTTAGTTATTCCGCCAAGAGTAGTAGCTTCACGTGTGTATTCAACACCAAAAACAAGTTTATCGCCAACGGCAAAAGGAAATGGCATACTGTATACACCATCTGAGGCTGTAGCGTCGGCGGCGAAGTCGGAAGCAAAGTCTTCAAGCCAACTTGTGTCGCCTGTGGCGGCACCATATTTTTTTGCAAATAATTGACTTGACACACCAGAGCTGTCGATCGCTACCGATTCTCCGTTTGTGCCAAGGTTGCCTTTTATGGTAGTATTAAGTGTGGCATCAGCATTAGTAACTTCTGTAGCTAATTCGGCTTCATTGCTGAAGATATCAACACCACCACCACTTACATCTAAAAAGTCTATAGCTAATTGACGAACGTAATTTTTGGCAACAGTTTGACCATCGCCATTGGCATCAGCTCTATCAGCTACGTCGACATCGCGAGTGGAAAGGTCAACATCAGGCCAGGCGGCGTTATTGAGTTTAATAGCAAAGTCACTGCCTACGGCGTCAGCATTTGTTACATCAATAGAATCACTATGGATAGAAAATAAACTTTTAGCATCAGATAAACTAAGATCGATTTCATCAGTGCCTATGTAAGTACCGTAGTCTTCGGTGGGTTGATTAATTGAAGAAGCAACAGTCATAGCTGTTGAAAGGGCGTGAGTAGCGTCGAGAGCGGGAAGGTTGTAAGTAGTCGCCATATTATGATATAACTAAATAAAATAAAATTTACAAAAAAAAACATTTTTATAAAATATAAAATATATTTTATGTTTATACCATATTTATACCATATTTTCATAAAACTTTTTTACTTTCAAATTTACCTTAATTTTATAGGGATTGAACGATTTCAAAAATAACCCATCGAGATTTTTAACGCGCGACAAAGCAACATACGTCTGACCACAAGCAAATACATTATTTCCAATATCCATTTCAGCGATTTCTAAAGTTGCGCCTTGAGATTTGTGAATTGTGACTGCCCAAGCCAAAATTAGCGGGATTTGTTTTACAGCAACACTGGGAATGCGTTCACTTGCTTGTTTATGTGGACTAATAGTTTTTACTACACCATTTCTAAACTTTACAATAGGAAATCCATATTTACTATCAAAATCTTCTACAATGCCCTGACTCCCATTACAAATAGGAAGCTCTGAATCCAAATCCAGGTTTGCTACACACATAACTTGTGCTCCTTTTTTCAAACGCAATGTTTGTTCTGTTGTTAGTGAAGAAAGTAAAGCATTTTTTTCATATTCTTTTTCTTGTTTCGTGTAAAAATTACAACGCAGGATTTGTTCACTTGTTAAACACAATTCTTCAAGTGAACAATCTTTTACATTATATTCTTTTGTTTCGCTATCAAGTGCCGAAAGTGATTCTTTGTTGATTTTTTCTGCGTCGCGTTTTCTTGGAAACAAAATTGTAGGTTTAATTAGCTCGTTTTCAGGAACCTTTCTACCTACAAACTTGTTCAAAATATCACAAGAAGAGCGTGTAATCTTTCCTTTTCGGATTTGATTCAAGATTTTTGCATACACTTCGTCTTTTTGACGAAACATTGTGGTTAGTTGTAATTGATTTTTAAAGACTTCGTTCCATTTTTCAGACTCAAAACAAAACTGACTTGTTGTTATATCGTCGGAATTACCCACAGGAGGCAATTGAAAGAAATCTCCCGAAAAGATTACTTGAATACCACCAAAAGGTTTTTGACTGATTTTACACTTTCTTCCAATAAGTTCAAGTGTTTCAAACAGTTTAAGCGAAAGCATGCTTACTTCGTCAAGTATAAGAACTTGTGCCGCCAACCAGTTTTTCTTTTTGCGTTTATTTGAGGATACTTTGTCCGCAATTACAGATTTACTTTCTTTTGCTAGTCCAATACCTGCCCATGAATGAATTGTTTTTGCTCCACATTCTAGCAAAATAGCAGCACAACCCGTAAGAGCACACACGTCAACGCGTTTTTTATTTTCTTTGGCGTCGTTTACAATATATTTAATCAATGCGGATTTACCTGTTCCGCCTGGTCCAGTCATAAACACATTTTCTCCACGCTTATATGCTTCAAATACGCGCTGTTGATCGGGTGAAAGTTCTATTTCATTTGATTGTGGTTGAGATTGAGATTGTGCTTCCATATTTATTGTATAAAAGTTGATTTAATAAAATTATTTTAAATCAATTTTTATTTTTATTTAATATCTCTTAGCTGGTCTACGGGTAAATTCTTTTGGAATATTTACAGGATGTTTTGGTGGAAGTGGTGGTGCAGGTTTTCTTTGTGGTGTTGTGTATAAGCCTTCTACACCTAATTCTTCTCCGTCTCTTCCAAATATCAGACGAGCTTCCTCATGGAGGGGAGGCAAAGGCATGTCCATTTCTTGTTCCAAGGATAGTTCAGCATTAGGGTTTGGATCAACAAGTGGGCGAGTCCGCCCACCTTTTTTAGTTTTTCTTCTTGTTGAACGCGCTTTTCTTTTGAGTACTCTTTTTTTAGTTCTCTTTTTCAAGTTTTTATTTTTGTGTGTTTTTCCTCTTTTTTTGAGGTTGTATTTTTTGGAAGTTGCTTTACGCATAGTCATTTTACGAACACCCATTATATACTATACAAATAAAAAAATATATTTAAAATTAGTGTGTTATAAAAATGTAGTATGTATCTTGATTTTAATTTACCTAAAAATAGCGTAAGCGAACAATTTGCCTTATATAACAGCGAAGAAAAGCAAAAAATAATAGAATTAGGATTATCTCTATATCAATCGGGTTCAAACAAACTTTATTCTATGAATAATGAAGAATGGGAACAAAAAATAAATGGTTTTGAAGAAAAGTTACGGAGAGAAAATGAAAAATATGAAAAACTACAAAGAGAACATAAACAAGAAATGGAACAATTAGCAAACCAAATACGCTCTTCTTGTGAAGTGTCTTATCAAAACGAAAGTGAACTCTTAAAAAAATCGATTGTTTCTCTCCAGAATCAACTTCAAGAACAAAATAATATGCTATTTTCTATTCGTAGTGAAACTCAAAAAGAAATAGAAACTAAATATGAAACAAAATTAGAACAAGAAAAACAAAATATTCAAAAAGAACGAGAAAATACAGAAAAACAAAGAGAGAAATATGAAGAAAAATTGGAAAAACAAAGAGAGAAATATGAGGAAAAATTGGAAAAAGAACGAGAAAAAACAAGCGAAACCAAAAAAAGAAAAAATAATTCTACATTAAAAGGTCAAGATGGTGAAGCGTCATTAGAAAAACTGCTAAATCGTTTGTTTCCAAAAGCAGAAATCGTAAATTATACAAGTAAAGAAGGTGGTCGGGGGGACTTTTCTGTATTGTTAGACGATATAAATATGATGGTAGAAGCGAAAAACTACGAAAAAAATGTGCCAAAAGGTGAAATTACAAAGTTTTACAAAGATATGAAAAATAATCAAGAATATACGTGTGGTATATTGTTGAGTTTACAAAGTGGTATATGTAGAAAGCAAGATTTTTCGTTTGAGTTTGTGGACGGTCGTCCAGTTATGTTTTTACACAATGCAAATAATGATGTAAATAAGTTAACTTATGCTGTTTCATTTTTTAAAATTATAATGTCTATTACAAACCTAGATATAAACAATCAAGAAATATTAGATGCGATTATAGAAAAACAAGGAAACGTAACAAAAGCATATAATACCATGAAATCTACGATTAACAAGTTTCACGAAGACGTATCTCAATTGTTAGAAACTCATCAATCTGAATTAAATACATTATTTCAGCTTATATTACGAAAAAATACAAGTGTATAATGTTTGGTTGGGACAAACAACAATAACAGACAATCCCTCCTTAAAATTGGTAAAGTTGTGTAATTTCAAGAGAAAAAGACCAATCTTGTAGATTTAAATCCACTATTTTTCCTTTGTCGTTAAATAATTTAATTTCCATTTTTTTTATATTTACAGGACCAAAATACGTTCTTGTTACTGGATTAGGAATTGTTCCTTGTAAATAAGCTAACTGCTCATTTAAAGAATCTATATCATTTGAGATTGTATTTGTAATTCTACATATTGTATTACTATCCGGTTGATTTGTACTAATTTGAGGTATTTCTTTTGTATTGAGTTTATTCGTTAAGATTTGTTCTATTGAATATTTTTGTGCTTGTGTTAATTTTGGTGTATCGGGTAATGCAGGTGTACACGTATTTGTTGGAGGAGGTTGAACTGGATAATTGTTACAATTTTCTGTAAGATCTGTATCTGTAATAAAAACACTATTACCTGATACTTCTGTTGGATATAAGTTTTTATTATAATATTCTGGAACAGTTGGAATTACAGGTTCGTCAAAATCATATGCGCTTGTAAATATTTTATTTGTAAAGTTAGAATTAAAATCGTTTAAACTAATATATAAATAATTTGTTGATTTCAAATTTACCATAGAATCACTTGTATAACTTGATTGACCTGTGTAAATAGGTGTACGAAAACCTAATGTTTGTCCAAGATTATCTTTTTTTGTAGCATTTGTTTTTTCTTTTGAACAAGGATTTAAAACATCTATTTCTTCGTCGTAAAACATCATATCAAAAGCAGCTCCATTTGTAATTGTAATTTTATATGTTAATAAATTGTATGATACTGTGGCGCCGCCAAAACCAGCAATTGCTTGTATTTTTGCTTGTAATTGTGGAGCAATTAAAAAAGGTGCTAATGCAGCATTTGTAGAACTTGCTTTGTAATTTCCTTGGTCTAATATTACTTCTTCCCAAGTTGGAGCACCAGTTAAACGTATTCTCATTAAATCTGTTCCATAAGCGTCGTCTATATTATACCAAGATACTGGAATTTCATATGAAAGAATACGAAGACTTATAACGTCTTTTAAAGGTTCTTCTAAATTAATTAAAAACTGACCTGGATTTTCCGGTAAAACATATTCATTTTCTTCAACGGTTGTTACACAATTTCCAGAAGTGTCAGTTCTTGTAATTACATTTTGTTTGTATGTGGAATCCTTTCTATTTGAACTATCAATTGTTAATACTTTTACTTGTTTTTGTCGTAAAATAGGATTTAAATATCCTTGTTTAATTTCAAGTCCTTGTTCATTTACATAATTTCTAATTTGTGTTCCACGATCATCCACAACACTTACATTATTTTGTAAACGATTTTGCACAAATTGATTTGGGACATCTTTTTCAGTTGAAAACTCATTTTTTAATCCAGAAGCATTGTCTGATAATATAACTCGCAACCTACTAAACGCATTTCTATAAAGCGCAATTAATGATTTTTTATCTTCGTTGCTTAAATTTGTTTCATTCACTTGTTGTATTTTTGTATTTAATGATTTAAAAAGTCCTTCTTCATTAAAATTAGAATCTTCAATATCTAATAATTCTCGTAAATCTTCTTCTGTTGCTTCCGAATCTTCAAACTCTTCAATATCATTTATGATGTCTTGTAAATTATTAGACATTATTAATATAATTAAAACATATTTTAAATAAAAATAATGAAATTAAAATTAATAAATGCTTTTATTTTAATTTAACATATTTTTTAGTTGATTTTCAAAAAGTTCTTGGTGTTCACGCAGTCTTTTTTCTGGTAAAAGCGTAATTCCTTGACCGCGTTTCAAATGTGTTTTGCCTTTAAATAATATATTTTCCAATATTTCCACAAATCTTTCGTTTTGTTCAATTAGTTTCTCTCTGTTTATATGAACAGAACCTTTAAAAATATACCTATTATAGTTTTTATCGTGATAAATATTATATTCTTGTTTATCACAATAATAATGATTTTTTATAAGTCCAATTCCTTCTATTTGATTTTTTGAATTATTCATTTCAATAACAAACATATTTACATTTGCAGGGATCCTTTTTTGTGGAAGTGTTCCCATACCATAAATACACCCATTAAAATTGTGTTTTTGTTTCCAGCTTTCATTTTGTTCCCACGTTGCTTTATTAAAACGAGTTGTCCCTATATAATATGTCCCCTCGTTAAACACAAGCATTTCGTTGTTATTTTTAATATTTTTAAATATATACGTTTCAATTTATTTTTTCGTAGTTTTTTGAAAAACTTTCAATATGATTTCTCTCCGTTTCATTTATATCAAAGTATAAATATAATGATTCTTTTGTTTGTAAAGTTGAAAAGTTTGGTATAGCGCATATATTCGGCAAAAACAAAAAGGCTTCTTTTTCCAAATATTTCATTCTGTACCGTGTTGATTCAAATACATATAATGCTAATTTTGTAGAGAGAAAATCTTGTAACATAAAAAACTCTTCTTGTGTTTTATTTATAATTACATAATTATCGCGGTTTGAAATACCATATTTTCCTGTAATATCATAAAAAGGAAATCCATACATTTTATGTGCTAATACAACTTTTGGAACATTGCTATATTTTAATTCTTTGTTACTGTATTGTATTTTTAATTTTGGTTTTAATCCGTCTAGTTTACATGTATGAATATTTGAAAAAGGAAACTCTTTTAAACATGTATTATTTAATTTTGCAGAAATAGGAGGCATATTTGTTTTTTCTACTTGTATGCAACCATATTTTTCAACAAACTTATTTAATTTTTGAATAATAGAACAACCAAATAAAGGTAAAGGTTTCTCAATTGTAAAGTTGTAATTTTTATAGGTTTCATAACAAGGATCATAGAGAGAAATCATATGATTCGTTTTCGTTTTTTCTAATAAGAAGAAACATGTAGGTGTTTGTGCGTTTCCTTTGAACCACTTGTTTGTTTGTGTATTGTTTAAACACTTACATTTATGTATTTTATATTGTAGCATAAAAGAGTGTAATTTTGCTTTATCAGGACGCATCCATAAAGACGGAATAATAAAAGAAAGATACCCACCAGGTTTTAAAAGAAAGAATGAATGTTTTACAAAATCACCCCATATGCATTTTCCGTCTTGTTTTTTATTTATTTTTGTATTTGTTGGAGTTTTAATTGAACCTAGACAAGTGTAAGGAGGATTTCCATATACAATATCATATTTTTTACTAGGCTCATAAGAGAGAAAATCTTCGATTATTATATTTGCCTCTTTACTAAAAAATAGTTTTAATTGATAATCGTGGTGTTCATTTAATTCTATCAGCGTAATCATATTGGTTATTATATGTTTTTTTCTCTCTAATGAATCTGGAAAAATATGTTTTAATCCTTCATAAAGTTTATTGTATAATACAAGAGAGAAATAACCCTTTCCTGCTCCTACGTCTAACCATGAAAGATTAGGATTTGAAAATATAGATTCGGGAAACTGTGAAAACATTTCTTCAATAAGTTTAAAGTCTGTGGTGACTTCTCCAAATAATTCTTTTCTTTCTTGAGGTACATAGAAAGTTTGTTTTATCGTTGTTAAATCATATATCATTTCATTTAACAACGACATTAATTTTTAGAATTATCCATAATTAAAAAAGAGTAATAAATGAAACTCCTGTTAATATATGCCACATTCCATGATAAAATATATATTGTTTTGGTCCTAATTTGTTTGTTCCATAATAGTAAAAATATAATGAAAATAAAAAACTTATAAAAAAAATGTAATTAACATAATATATTCTTAAAAAAATAATAATTGTTCCTATCGTGCTTGTTAAAACTACATCTGACCACATAAGTAACTGTGTGTTTTTACGACATACCTGATTACAACACTGATGACCATGAAATATAGTACTTATTGTTCCCATAGAACAAAATAAAAATGTATAAAATAAATCTAAATTAAAATAATATGGAATAAAAAAATATATTGCATTTGTTCCAAGAAACAATAATTTATAATTTAAAGCGAGATTATCTACATTACCTAAATTAGAATTATACCACAAAATTATATTTTTTACTTTGCTAATAATCATTATTATATTTAATTTTTAGAATTATCCATAATTTGTTTTTTATTATTTATAATTTGTTGAACAATGGGTCTGTAAAATGGTCGAAACATATCCATATTTTTTTCAAGTTGATTTATTTCAAACCAGCGAAACTTATCTTTTTCAAAAAGACCTTCTTCACAGCAAATTAAATCTGGTTTTTTTACTTTTATAAACTTATATGTATTTTCTAAATATGTGGGAAGAAGTTCATCATAAGGAACTTGCATTAAAAAAGAATAATACGTTTTTTCTTTAAAATAAATCCCAGTTTTTTTTACTTTATTTTTCATTTGTGATTTTGATCCAAAAACACCATTTGATTCTTCGTAGCCTTCTCGAATAGCTGTATCAAAACGACTTTCTCCTTTGTCTGCACTACCTCCAAACTCACTCCAATACCCCTTGTCTTTGGATTTATCATTGTCCAATGTTTCACGTGAAAAAAGAAAATATAAAAATGTTTTGTTATTTTTTATGACTTTTGAAAAAGGCAAAATACCTGCCATATTAGTATATATATTGTAAAGATTTCATAATTATATAAATTAATTATGAAATTATTCAATATCTGGGTTTGATAATTTTTGTTCGTTTGTATATTCTATTGCACTATGTGGAAATGGAGCACTTGTTGTATAATTTGTAGGGTGTGGATTAGCGGTATGATTATGTTCATAAGAAAGGATTCCTGTATTGTTTGGAAAATAGTGGGTATGGTCATCACTACCTGCAGGATCATGAATATCTGGATTTGCTCTATTGTTTAATGTTGGGTCTTCACAGTCCGATATTCCACTAATTGTAAGTCGTTTAGGAAATTTAAATATTCTTTCTACATAAAGTGGATTACGTTCTACATTAGTTAAACCAATTAAATCACTTTCTAATTTACAATTATCTAAAATAAGTTGTCCACTAAAATCGTATATTGCATTATTACTATAATCAACTACACTGTATAATCCGTCGCTTACTTCTAAAACTCTATTAGAAGAAATATCACAATTATTTTGTGTTAAATAATAGCCTTTTGTATAACTCAAAAGTGTATCATAATTAAGTGCTTGTGTTAAAACACTATCTTCAACAGTGATATGTTCGGTATGTAAATTTGTAGAAGTGCCAATATTTTGTCTTAATGTGGAAACTTTAGAAACAGCAGCAAGTCTTTTTGTTCTTTCTCCTGATTGTAATGTTGGTTTGGTAATAAAAGGATTAGACATATATATTTATGAAATATAAAATTTTTGAAATTTAATTTAGTTTGTATTTAAAAAATTATAATTTTACATACATATATATAATGAACCCAAATGTATTTAATGTTCATCAAGAACCATTTGTTCGCTCAAGAATTAATCCAATAACTCGTGAAATGGAACATAAAAATATACATTTTAATACAAAATACCGAAAAGACTACTATAAAAGCAGTTCAACAAACTTTCAATACGATTTTCCAGAACCATGCAATAATGTTGTATCATTAAAATTAAGTTCTATTTGTATTCCTAATTCATTTTATTTATTTTCTAGTCAAAAAGGAAACAATCGTTTTATTGTTGAAGAAAATGTTTCTGGTTCATTAAGTAAAGTTCACGAAGTTGTGATTCCTGATGGAAATTATACAGCACCTCAATTAGAAACATATTTAAATGATAATTATTTTTATAATTCTACTCATCCGTCGTTATCTTTAAGAAAAATATATTTTTCTATCGATACACATAGTTTAAAAACAACTTTTGATATAAGCGGTGTTCCTCCAGTTGAAACAGTAAATATAAAATTTGTAAACAACAGAAATGCGGATAATATAATGAATACTGCAGGTTGGATTATGGGATTTCGTTATGGTCAATACTTAAACATTGGCGGTAGTGGTCGTCCTTCATTTCTTACTTCAGAAGGTATTTATAATGTAAATGAAGATTGTTCATTCTTTTTTTGTGTTGAGGATCATAATAGAAATGTAAACAATCCAAACATAGTATTTTTTCAAGATTCTACTATGAGAAACGATGTTTTAGCCAAAATACATTTAGTAGACGGTAAGTTTACTTTGGAAAATAATATTATAAATGACGACGGTGATAATTTCAATAAAACGCGCAGATTTTATGGTCCCGTTGATATACAAAAAATACATGTTCGTTTAATAGATCAATATGGTCGCTTAGTAGATTTAAACAATATGGACTTTACTTTCTCTCTTGAATTAACTCAATTATATAATAATATTTAAGAAATATATATGAAACGCTATTTAATTACAAGTTTACTTGGATTGATTGGAGCAACACTTGGTATTATGATTGGAATGTATGTGGAAAATATAAAACTCAACAAAAGTGAAGCAAGACAAAGTTTTTCAATATTTTTATTATTTTTAACAATTTACATAATTTATAGTACTTTAAAATTATTTTTACTTTCTTACATATTTTATAGTTCTTTAAAAAGCAAATATGCGCCACCCTATTTAAAAATATAATTTCTCTCTTGAATTAACTCAATTATATAATAATATTTAAGAAATATATATGAAACGCTATTTAATTGCTAGTTTAGTTGGTTTAATTGGTGGAGTAATTGGTGTTATGTTTGGAATGTCTGGTGCTTTTATTATTATTCCACTATTATTATTATTTAATATATGCTCAAATCAATTAACAGCACAAGGAACTGTATTGTGTATGCTTTTGCCACCAATTTCTATTTTTGCTGCCATAACATATTATAAAAATAAACATGTGGATATTCCTATTGCTATGATTTTGGGTTTTGGATATTTGATTGGAACTTATTTTGGTTCACACATTGCTGTAAACTTTAGCGAACGAAAAGCACGAATGAACTTTTCAGTATTATTATTATTATTAGCTCTTTACATATTTTATAGTGCTTTAAAAAGCAAAGATGCTCCATCCAAATTAAAAATGTAATAAAAAATATTAGATATAATTTAATACAACTTATTAAATTATGTTAGAAGAAGAAGAAGACTTTATTGAATATATAAAAAGCGTAAAATATT
>Ga0129351_1000720_pt1 | contig 12677 bp, 17 predicted proteins | sample CPBDNA_8_FD_94423 | JGI IMG/M metagenome (GOLD analysis project Ga0129351, IMG submission 94423) | Freshwater to marine salinity gradient microbial communities from Chesapeake Bay, USA - CPBay_Sum_27_0.2_DNA | ecosystem: Environmental > Aquatic > Marine > Coastal | place: USA: Chesapeake Bay... | reverse complement strand
TGACGATAAGTTTCAAGAGATACAACACTTTGTATCCAGTCAATCACCCAAAGATTTTCGTGTTAGTTTTCACCCAGACCACTTCAACGTGTTGTGCAGCGCCAATCCAGAAGTGGTTAGACGCACCATAAACGAGTTGGATCACCATGCATGGTTAATGGATCGTATGGCTGGAGAAAACAGTAGAAACTATTGGTATCCATTGAATATCCACATGAGCCGATCGTCCGGTGAACCAGAAGAAATCGCCGAACAGTTCATCAACAATTTTAACAAATTACCGGCAAGGGTGCGTAGCCGATTGGTGTTAGAAAACGAAGATAAGGGTCTATGGACCCCGGATCGTTTGTTTGAACTGATACATCTAGAGACTGGTATACCAATTACATATGACAATTTGCATCATAAATGTAATCCCGGGTCATGGGACACTAAAGAAGCGTTTCGAGTTTGTGCTAGCACATGGAAAGCTCATGATGTCAATCCATTGTTTCATTACAGCGAAGGAGGTGCAAACAACAACCCTCGCGCTCATACCGACTTTGCAGAAAGCTCACCAGCCATGTTTAGAGAGCAGTTTGATAGTTTCTACACAAGCAACATGCATATTGACTGGGATGTAGAGCTGAAACAAAAAGATTATGCCATCGTTCACATGCAAGAACATGAAGATAAGCATTACAATCGCCGAGAATCTATGTTAATATCAACTAAATAACTGCATGAACGATGATGATAAGCGCAAAATTTGGGAAGAATATTTCAATGAGACAGTAGCAAATCCAGAGACAATTGACCGGGTGAGACGATCATTGAACAACCCGGACATTGAAGATGAAGAACGTCACATGATAGTATCGATGCTCCGGGAACTGGAACAACAAGCGCAAACAGACGATCTACAAACAGTCAAACAAAAGATGTTTGCAACCTTAAAAAAATTATTGAACAATGAAGAAACTAATATCACAGATAATCAAGATCCTCCCCAACAAGAACAAGGAACCTAAACTGACCAAAAAACAAAAAGAAGAGCTGTTACAGCATGTAAGACAGGCCTTCCAGCATGACCAGGCTGATTACGATGGAATGGGCAACTGGGGTCGCTTCCCTCCGGAAAGACGTGATAAATAATCTAGAAAACATATATGAAGACCTAGAACTTCGCCCATTACATGGATGTGGTTGGGGTAGTTACCATCCAATATTTGAAGAACTCATATTAAAACACACCCCAAAGACCATAATAGAGGTTGGCTCATGGCACGGCATGTCCGCTGGTCACATGTGTAACATATGCAAGAAGAACAACATCACGATGAAGATGTGGTGTGTAGACACTTGGTTAGGTGAGTTACCATATTGGGTTGAAGAAGGTGTGGATCTTGAACAAAAAAACGGTTACCCCACCGCGTACTATACATTTCTAAGCAACATGGTACATTTCGAGCTACAGGACATAGTGACACCGTTTCCATCCACAAGCACAATAGCAGCAAAATACTTTGAACATAATAACATCACAGCAGACATGATATACATCGATGGTTCACATTTATATGATGATGTGAAGATGGATATAAAAAACTATTACCCACTAGTTAACCAAGGTGGTGTGCTGCTAGGAGATGATTATAACAAACAACCAGTGATTCAGGCTGTTAATGAGTTCGTTGCTGATAATACACTAACGTTACACACTAGCGAAGATCCGGGGAATGGTATTAAATGGTATGTTAAGCTTTAATCTATACCTGGTACTTCTTGATGGTTATGGCTCAACGCGTCTATAGCTTTCTGTAAACATTCGATTGTTTTCGCTAGACTCACACCATCAGCACATAGATGTGTACCATCATCGTCAATCAAGTCTAATGCCTGTAATACAAACCCTCTTGCTAGATTGACTCCAGGAGCCCCCGGACCTCTAAATTTGTTACTAGAACCATCTTTCCAATCTTCTCCACTATCTTTACCATCCATACGATCCATGGCAGCTTGGTCTGGATCTTCATGCTCAAAATCTTCTGGCTCTAAACCTAACATGTCTAAAGCATTCATTTCTTTCAAATATTTTTCGAATATTATGTGCTGATCTTTGTCACTCATGTATATATTTATGTTTATCAATGGATTTTTACAACTAGATAGTGTATAATATTACGAATAACCAGAATAAATAATAATATGAATGATGTATCCAGACGAGATTTTATAACAGGTGTGGCCAAAAGCTGCCTTGGAGTCACAACAATACTAGGTGCGAGCGATCTTTTACATGCACAATTACCGAGCAAGATACCAACTGCTAGACACGTTATATTTTTGTACATGGGTGGAGGAATGACACATGTCGATACATTAGACCCAAAACCGGAGAACAAAGATGTGATGGGAGAGACGACGGCCATCAATACCAGCGCGGATGGAATCCAACTAGGTCACTGGTTACCTAAAACTGCAGAACAGATGCACCGCGCCACTCTGCTCAGAGGATTGAACACCAATCAAGGTGCTCATGCTCAAGCCAACTATTTACTACACACAAGCTATCAAAGACGTGGAACCATTGTGCATCCGACCATGGGAGCATGGGTCAGCCGTTTCACCGAGAAGCTCAACAACACTCTACCTTCAAATGTGAAGATCAACGGAGGTAGTGATGTGTTAGGGGCTGGTTATTTTGAGAAGAAACACGGACCATTACCATTAGGTAATCCCAATGCCGGTATACAAAATGTTACCAAAGCCGGGTATGTTGAACAAAACATGTTCAACAAACGATTGGACATTGCTAGCAAATTCAATAAGAATTTCTTAGGTACATATCCACAGAAACAGATTCGTGCATATACTGATTTGTATGATGATGCAACTCGATTGATGAAAAGCGATGATCTCAAAGCATTTGACCTGACAAATGAACCACAAGATTTACGTGACATGTATGGTGATAACAACTTCGGTCAAGGCTGTCTATTGGCCAGGCGTTTGGTAGAGAGTGGTGTACGTTTCGTCGAGGTTCAACTAGGTGGATGGGACATGCACAATCAAGTATTTGATGCTATGGAAACACGTGGCGCGACATTAGACGCTGGATTATCATCATTGTTGATGGATCTGGATCGTCGAGGTTTGTTGAGCCAGACACTGGTGGTGTTGGCTAGTGAGTTCGGAAGAACACCAGAAGTGAAACCTGGGCGTATCGGTCGAGATCACCACCCAAGCGCGTTCAGCGCTCTGTTAGCAGGTGGAGGTATCAAAGAAGGTTTTGTCCATGGTGTATCTGACAAACGAGCACATTACGTTGAAGAGGGTGGAGTTGGTATGGAAGAGCTCAACGCGACCATCGCTCATGTGATGGGACTTAGTGTCAACAAAACAATCTTCTCACCATCCGGAAGGCCATTTCAAGTGTCGCATGGAGCGCAACCAATAGGCGAGATACTAGCATAATAAAATATGTTGTGGTTGTCATGTTGTCTGACTAAATAAATACATGACCGACTATAATGACCACCAAATCTGGAAACTGTTGAGTGAGTCCAGACCAGAGTCTGCTGACCCTGGTGTGTATGATAGACCTGCAGCAGATGTGATAACAAAACCGACCCGGGTTGATTTCGCATATAAAAACGCAAAAGGTAGATCGATACCTAGACTGTCCGAAACCGGACCATCAAGTGCTGTCTTAGACATGTACGGGTATGATGACAATAATGAAGAATCAAACTATTATGAAGTTGAAATAGAATGGAACTGGTATGGTGATTATTATAGACAGACAGAGACTTCCCCAGCTGAGGAACCAAACACGGAAGACATGCACGTGACCAGTGTCATTGACCATACAAGTGATAGTGCAGTTGATATATCAGATAATGATGCGATTGTGAGCATGATTGAAGATCGAGTGAGAGGTGAGATGGACGGTGAATCGATAAGTTACATGACAGCACTAGGTTGGGATTATGAAGACGAACCATATGAAGAGACTGTCACAATGACCACTGCTGGTGATACTTATTTTTCTGATGAAGGAAAGAAAAAATTGAAACAAGTCGGTAAGGATAAGGAATTAGATGATGATGAAGAAGATGAAGAAGATAAAATGGCTCGTATACAAAGATTGAGAGCCATCATGATGGCTGGAGATGCTGATTATAACATGCCATTTGAAGAGACGAATCATGAAGATGATCGAGCCGCTCTAGCACCTGGTGACAAAAGACAGAAAGACGGTAGCGTTACTGACAAGGATGGTAAAGTTGTCTACAAACCAAAACCTAGACACCCTAAAGGTGGTGTACCATACTCTGATGGAAAAGGAGAACATGACTCGAAACATATTGACAAACTGCCAAGTGAGGTTAAAGAAGGTGCTGAAGGTTCTAAAACTGACAGGGAAAAGGCAGATGTAGATGGTGACAAGGAAATCGAACCTTGGGAAAAAGCTCGCGCCAATGCAATTAGAAAAGCCCAGGGTAAAACACATTTATGTGCCAAGACTGTCAATCATGAAAATTACGGTCCTGGAGCCACAGTTCACGGTCATCATGCCATACCAGATGTTAATGGAAATATCGAGTGGTATGTTGTTGAATTCAAACATGGTAAAGAAAAGGTTTATACTGAAGATTTAGAAGTGGTATTTGCTGTTGAACATAGCATGGACGAATCTCACAACATTTAATGAAAAAAAATATACCGGACAATCTGCTCATATGGGAAGCAATGGCACCAACCCGTGCCCCACGTGTGTATAGCGAGGTGAATGTCCCTGGTATATCTGATTTGAAAAATGATCCACCTGAAAAAGAAAGACAGCTACCCGATCTAGGTGTCGATATTGTGTTCACAGATCAAGTTGATTCAGATGATGACAGATACTGGCCTGGGTGGGAACTTTTTGAACATGGTAAACGAATGGGACCTATAGATTGGACATATTCTGACAATGACCTAACACTTGATCAGTTAGAAGCACAAGTTCGCCGCAACATGGCAGCCAGTGGTGTACCTAGATTTTAATCATGCACAAGAAACAAAAGATCAACAAGCATGAAAATGATCTGATATGGGAATCATATCAACAGGAAGGAGCTTTGTCTGATGCAGCTAAATGGGTACGCGACAAAGCTACTGACAGAAACACATACCGGAAAATAGGAAAAACAGCTAGAAAGGCAGTTGATGCATTTGACGACCCGGATACATACAAAAAGATCGGAGGTTTTTTCAAACCAGTCAAAGATCGATGGAATGATGTAAAGGATGGATGGTCTAATGATACATCAAATATCAAACCCGAACCTGAACCAACACCTGAACCAGAACCAGAACCGGAGCCAACACCTGAACCAGAACCAGAACCGGAACCAACACCTGAACCAAAACCAGAACCAACACCTGAACTTGAACCAGAACCAGAACCAGAGCCAACACCTGAGCCGGAGTCGGAACCGGAAGATGAGACACCCTCTTTTGCAGATTATTCTAAAGATAGTGATCATTTCAAAAGCTTTGAGAAGCAACTAAGAATCAAATACGGTAATGAAATAGGAGAATTGATAGTGAAGACCAACAAGCTACCGGTGAAACAATATGGTGACACGCTAAACCTGATCCAGGACAAACATAAGCAAGCGATTGACCATATTGAATCTAAATTGAAAGAGATAAAAACAGCTAAATATTTTGAACCACACACCGGAGGGCTGGTACAGCTACACAAACAGCTCAAAGAAATATATGATAGTTATCAAAGCTTTGGACAGGATCTCTTGATAGGTTTGTTTAGTCATGTTGATTCCGACGCTACTGTTTCTGACGCTCATGGTGTTGTCTCTATGATCAGCAACGGTCATGGAGAACACATTCCAGAAGATCATTTACAATCATTAGGTCTGAGCAAAGACCATGTTGAAAAGCTCACCAGAGTAGTAACTGGGGCGCATGAAAGAGAAGAGAAGTTCAGCAAGATGATAAGACTAGCATATGAATATAAAGACAAAGAACCAATATTTCTTGTCCGTCGTAGCCCTACAAACACAGTGGATAGTATCATAGAAGGTCCATCGCATCCGGACGCTCTGCAAGTCACGCCAGACAAGCTGACCCTGATCCCTAGCGAGATCAAATCTAACGAAATTTCTTTAGCAAAAATTGCATACAACTCCGGTATAAATCAACGACCGGCTTACAGCAAACAGAAACTTGAATGGATGGGTAAAGAGCTAGCCGAGCTTAAAATGAGTCATGACTCGATGAACTCAGACCCTCAAGGACTATTTCATCCAATCAAACTGTGGATGGAGTTATGGAAGCAGGATGACTGGGCGGAGCGTGGTAAAGAACCAAACGACTTGCATATGGCATGGACCACGAGCGACAGCTTCAAACGTATCATCAGCACTTCAGCGTTCAAGAGTTTACAAGCTGTTAATAATAAATAGGACTCTTGGGATCTTGTTTTCTAGGAGGAAATAACGTGTCTGACTGCCCGCTGTATTTTGATCGATACAATTGATTTTCCATTTGTAATAGTAATATGGCTTGGTTTTGATCTTTTATTGTATTCTCTAGTTCGTCAACATAATTCAAATAGTTGCTACCGGCATACCATAAACAACCTATGATGAAACATATGAACAGGATTGTTATTGGTTCTCCTTTATCTGACATATGATTATTTAAGAGTGGACCAAGATCTATCAAGATTGATGTTCTGAATCACATAATCACATGCTTCGTCAACGGTGTCAGCATAGGTGAACAAGTCTAAATCTTCAGCACTTATAGTACCACGATCGATCAACGCATCAAAATTGATAACACTCTTCCAGAACTCACTGTCATACAACACTATGGGAACCTCGAGTTTGACTTTTTGTGTCTGTATCAACGTGATGATCTCGAAAAATTCATCCAACGTACCAACCCCGCCCGGGCACAACACAAACGCTTTTGATAGGTACACACACCAGTATTTTCTGGTGAAAAAATAATGAAATTCAAAATCTAGATCCGTGGTGATAAACTCGTTGTTGCTCTGTTCAAATGGAAGGCTGATGCCCATGCCAACGCTCTTGGCACCGCTGTCAAACGCTCCTTTGTTGACAGCCTCCATGGTACCTGGCCCACCCCCGCTGCTGATACCCACCTCTTTTGTTTTGGCCCATGATCCAAGCTTGTATGCCAGTTTGTACGCATGTCGGTAGTCTTCACTATCTGGTTTGCTCCTGGCGCTTCCGAAAAATGTTATCAAGTGATTGACGCCTAATTTTTTCAGTCGCAACTCAGGTTCCACTATTTCACACTGAACGCGTATGTTACGCGCCTCGCGACTGTGCAAGAATGTATGATTATCATACGATTTGGTGCCGCGTGTTTTACGTCTTTGTTTTGGGTTGTATTCCATATAATATTATATGGAAGTTTAACCTCAAAATCAACTAGTTACAATAAATATTTACATGGTTAGTGAAGGTAGCAATTGGGATAAGATACAACTCCCCCCGTATAAAGTGGATCATGTGATATCCACCATGAGTCAAACTCAAGGATGGGGAATTAAAGACATGAACATACCAAGTGTGTGGAGCAACACACAAGGTGAAAATGTGGTGATTGCGGTGATTGACACAGGAATGGCCGATCACCCGGATCTAGGTGACAACGTCACAACTGGAGAAAATTTCATTCCATACGAGAACGACATGGACATGAACGGTCACCAGACACATTGTGTGGGCATCATCTGCGCGGAAAACAATGACATGGGAATGGTAGGCGTTGCTCCAAAATCCAAAGTGGTGTGTATCAAAGCACTAGACAAGAATGGTAGTGGTAGTTACATGGGCATAACACAAGCACTTGAATATTGCGCAGACATATTAAAACCTGACATCGTTTCCATGTCACTAGGAGGTACACAACCATTCACATCCATGCATGAGCAGATCAAAAGATTGTATGACATGAACATACCTGTCATATGTGCTGCTGGTAACAGTGGCGCTGGTGGGGTTAACTATCCAGCCAAATATCCTGAGACAATCTCTGTAGCTGCTTATGACAAAAACGGTAATGTGGCCGGATTCAGCTCCAAAGGAGAAGAAGTGGATTGGGCGGCTCCAGGTGTTGATATATACAGCACGTTCCTAGAGGGGAGATACGCACGTATGAGCGGGACAAGCATGGCATGCCCATTCATGGCCGGTGTGGTAGCGTTGATGATCTCAAACTGGAAGAAAACATCAAACACCAGACGTTCCATATCATCTATAATTGAAGAATTGTTACATCACACCAAGGACAGAGGTGTGATCGGACCAGACAACAGCTGGGGATACGGTGTTGTTGATGTACCAGAGTTGATAGATGAAGATCCATTCACTCCAGAGTTTCCTGACGAACCAGATGAAACACCAGAAGAAGACAATCCATTCACTCCAGAGTTTCCTGACGAACCAGATGAAACACCTGTCACTCCTCCACGAGAGGAACAACCGGTGAGTCCAATTCCATTGAAACCCCCACCAATATGGAAAAGAAAAAGAACATGGATAACGGTCGCTATCGCGATTACATCTGCAATCGGTATCTGGTTATTAGCGCAGCATCATAACAAACAAGAGCATCTAGACAGTGTGGATTGGGATAAAAAATTTTATCAAGACTTACGTGACCGGAACATGACTATCAACGATTGGTATCAGTCAAGAAGATGAATATATCACAAGATCATAAAAATATATTTATCGGCATACCCAAGACTGGGAGTAGTACCATAAGTCGTATGTTGACATGTGATTACAATTGGTCCCGGGCTAGTAAACATGGGCGTATAAAAAATAAACATGCCCCTACTTCGTTCAAGTTTTGTTTTGTTAGGAACCCATGGAACCGGGCTGTAGGATGGTACTGGTACCGGCAGAACCGGTCTGCTTTAGGAGGTCGAGGGCGTACAAAAGGTAGAGAGTTCAAAGAATGGTTGATGAACCCTACGACCGGTGCGTATGCAGATTTTGGTTACGGTATGTACTACAATCAATGTCATTGGTTACGTGATATTAATGGTAATTTTTGTATGGACTACATCGGTCGGTTTGAAAATTTACATGGTGATTTTAGTAACGCGTGTGTTAAGATGGGACTAGAACCTCCAGGTGAAATGAGACATACGAATGCATCACATCCTCAATTGAGAAAACACTACACTGAGTATTATGATGATGAGTCTATAGAGTTTGTAAGGTATAAAAGCAAAGAAGATGTAGCTACATTTGGTTACGAGTTTGAAAAATGAAATATATTACACATGTATTGGACGGTCCAGGACGTCATGGTCACAAACTAAAAGACATTTTCACAGCATACATTTTTTCATATTTTTTTAATGATGTGCAAGTAGTTTCCCACCCTAGATGGACACGTAACGCTATCATCAAATTTATAACCCAACCATTTAAAGTAGACTATACACGTGTTATAGATGTTGCTTATGATAGAAAATGGTGGAATGGTATATCTTTTGATATGTTTCAAACAATATGTAACAAAATACAAAACGCTCCAGATGGTAGTTTGATACGATTAAATGGTATTGTACGAGTCAATGGTAAACAATTGACAGACTGGTATGATCAAGGATTGATAAAACATGATATCTTCTTAAACAAGTTCATCCCCGGTATAAGAGAGCTATACAATAGAGGTAATAAAATAAGACTTAAAAATCAGTTGGCTATACACATTCGTCGTGGTGACATCGCGAAGAAAACAAAAAATGCTAATCGATACAATCACCCGAATTCTAAAACTTATCATTACATGTTCTGGCCAATTGAGTATTATTTTGAATTGATAGACACTTTCAAACTGTCACACCCAAACGTACCCATACAAGTTTTTACTGAAAATGCTTATGCAGACGACGTGTATCAGTTAAATAAATATAATAATATCAATTTGAACTTTGGAACAAAACGTACTATTCGGTCAGATTTTAACGAACTAGTGTCTAGTAAATACTTGATACCGGCCAATTCCGGTTTCTCATACTGGGCCGCGTATATAACCAAAGGCAATGTAATTATACCAAACAGGAACATCAAACAACTACATAAATCATGTATATGGGATGGGGTAAATTAAAATGAAAAAACCTGCAATGTTCATTCGAATTCCGAAAACTGCATCTTCATCGATAGTTAGACATAAATCTTTCGTTAGGAGAAAATCCATACAACAGGCTAGAAAGGTGTTATGGTCTCCAAAGTGTAGAGATCCAGACAACCCTCATGTGTTGTATTATGATAATTATTATATAAGCAATGTGATGCATCATGTGGGTAAGAATTTCCGGACCAAGGGTATATTCACTTTTGCTTTCGTTCGTAACCCATACGATCGCGCCGTTTCTAGCTGGAAGTTTGGTGGTTGGGGAAAAAGATGGAGCTGGAACATGTCATTCAAAGAGTTTGCCCATTGTGTGACTCAGCTTGATTTAGCCCCGGAGGATGGTAAATACCCTACATCGCTAATCCAGCATGCATGTCTTCAATACCCATATGTACATGACCTCAAAACCGGGGAAAGTGTTGATTATATCGGTCGATTTGAAAACCTACAACAAGACTTTGATATCATTTCTGATACGATCGGTTTAACCAGAAGAGAACTACCACATGTGAATAAAACAATACACAAACACTACACCGAATATTATGACGATGAAACAATCGATTTGATAACACAAGCATATCATATGGATATAAATATGTTCAACTATAAATACGGAGATTAAATGATTTGTAACAAGAGAAAATTCATGTACATTCGAGTCGCGAAAACCGGGACTACGTCAATCCAACATGCGCTATTTCCAATGAATATATACGGACCATGGACGGTGTATGATGATCGCGTAAACACAAAAATTCCCGGATGGGATAAAAATCACAAAAAAGACCCGAATCATTATCCTATGAAGAAGTTAAAAAAGATATATGGTATAAAAAAATGGAATGAATATTTTAAATTTGCTTTTGTACGGAATCCATGGGATAGATGTGTATCAGCATGGATATATAATACTTCAAAAGGATATTGTAAGGAGATGCCTTTGTTAGATTTTTTAAAGCAACTAAAACCTCGCGAGATCAATTCTAAGTATTTACAACAATATAAATACACTAGTGGGTGTGATTATATTGGGAGATTTGAAAATATTCAGCAAGATTTTGACATTATATGCGACAAACTAAACGTACCTCATCGGGAACTACCACATGACAATCCAACAAAACATAAACACTACACTGAGTATTACGATGATGAAACAATACGCTATGTTGAGAATCGATTCAAGAAAGACATTGACATGTTCGATTACAAATTTGAAAAATGAATTTAACATACAATATATCATACTCATCCGAGCATAAATTTATATGGTACCGGACGGCGAAGTGTGGCACTCGTTCAATATTAAAAATTTTTGAAAATAATAAAAATATCGTTAGCGAAAATAATATTAAACTCAAGCTCCATTGGAACCAGTATTTTAAGTTTGCAATAGTCAGAAACCCATGGGACAGATTATTGTCCGCCTGGAAAGATAAAGTACAGAAACAATGGTCTAGTCCGGGTCACCATCCATTTCGTCTAGATGTTTATAAAAAATATAAAAATAAAAGCTTTAGTTTCTTTGTTAAAAATATTGACCCGAATATGGATAGGCATATCATGTATCTGTCTAATTTAATAGATTTAAAAAATATTAATTACATTGGAAGGTTTGAAAACCTTCAACAAGATTTTGACAAGATCTGTGACGAGATCGGAATTTCACGACAACAGCTCCCCCACAAAAATAAAACTGAACATAAACACTACACCGAATATTATAATGTAGAGACTTGTAATATAGTAGCAAAAAAATATAAAAAGGATATTGAGTGCTTCGGGTACAAATTTGAAAAATAAAACATGATACTATCAAATAAACATAAATTTATTAGCATTGCAATACCTAAAACTGGAACATCATCAATACATAAAACCTTTTCTGATTTAGATGACGAATCACTACTTATTGTAGGAAAAAATAAATATCAAAAAGGTAGAGCTAATCTATCTATGTATAAACATATCAAAGGAATTGATTTAAAAAAACAAATTAAAAATTATGATGAATACTTTAAGTTTGCATTCATCCGGAACCCATGGGACAGGGTGGTATCCTGGTTTAAATATTACGGATACGAAATGGACACAGAGTGGTTATCTAGAAGTAACTTAGAAGATTATCCAAAGTTTTTCTGGTATAATCAATCCGAGTGGTTATTTGAAGGTAGTTCGCTTATAGTCAATTACATTGGAAGGTTTGAAAATCTTCAACAAGATTTTGATACAATCTGTGACAAGATTGGAATTGATCAACAACCACTTCCGCATAAAAATGCTACAAATCATAAACACTACACCGAATACTACGATGACGAAACACGGGAAATTGTTGCGGAAAAATACGCACGAGACATCGAGTATTTTGGATACAGGTTTGGAGAGTAAGACAAATTTAATCTATCTCATCTAGTTCTTTTTTGAATTCTTCATAACTGATCAAGTTGTCTTTATCCATCCTGTCAATGTCTTGTTTCATCTGTTTG
>Ga0129351_1000719_pt1 | contig 12678 bp, 8 predicted proteins | sample CPBDNA_8_FD_94423 | JGI IMG/M metagenome (GOLD analysis project Ga0129351, IMG submission 94423) | Freshwater to marine salinity gradient microbial communities from Chesapeake Bay, USA - CPBay_Sum_27_0.2_DNA | ecosystem: Environmental > Aquatic > Marine > Coastal | place: USA: Chesapeake Bay... | reverse complement strand
AAACAGTTTGAAAAAGAATTTTAAAGATTTATATAAACTTGCTAAGCATACTGATAAATCGTTTTTAGGAGCAGTTAAAGCTCAAGAAATAAAACAATTAAAAGGGCTTAGTAATTTAGAAAAACGTTTAATAAGAGCAGAAAAAAGAAAATATAAAGATTCTATTAATAGAATAGAGATCTTAAAAAATGAATTATTTCCAAATAATTCATTTCAAGAAAGACACATTAATTTTTCTCAATTTTTTTCTCTAGAGGAAGATAATTTTTTAAAAATATTATTCAAAAATATTGATCCTTTTAAACAAGGTTTTAAGGTTATAAAATATTAGCTAATTTATTTTGATTTTGTCTGTCATTTAGTAGTATTTTTGAATATGGAAGAAAAAGTATTAATAATTGATTTTGGTTCACAATACACTCAGTTAATTGCTAGAAGAGTAAGAGAATTATTTATTTATTGTGAAATCCATCCATATAATAATCTAAAGGTAGATTTAAGTTCATTCAAAGCAGTTATATTATCTGGTTCTCCATTCTCTGTTAGATCTGAAGACGCGCTTCACATTGATTTAAGTGAGATTAAAAGTAAGATACCTTTATTGGGAGTTTGTTACGGAGCTCAGTACATTGCCCATTTTTTTGGCGGAAAAGTTATTCCATCAAATAAAAGAGAATATGGAAGAGCTAAACTAATTAATATTGATTTTAAATCTTTATTGTTTAAAGGGGTTAATACAGGTTCTCAAGTTTGGATGAGTCACAGTGATACAATTGAAATACTTCCTACTAATTCAAAGTGCATTGCAAGCACCGAAGATGTTAAAAATGCATCTTTCTCAATTGAAAGTGAAAATCTGTATGGAATTCAATTTCATCCAGAAGTATATCATTCAGTTGATGGAAAAAAGATATTAGAAAATTTTTTAATCAATATTGCCAAGGTAAAAGCTGATTGGACACCAGATTTATTTTCAGAAAAAACAATTTTAGATTTAAAGTCAAAAATTGGGAATGATAAGGTGATTTTAGGATTGTCTGGAGGAGTTGATTCAACTGTTGCAGCTGTGTTAATTCATAAAGCAATTAAGGACAATTTGCAATGTGTTTTTGTAAATAATGGCCTTTTAAGAAAAAATGAATTTGATAATGTTTTAGACCAATATAAAGGTATGGGTTTAAACGTAAAAGGAGTTGATGCTTCTGATTTTTTCATCTCTAAATTGAAGGGAATTGATGATCCTGAGCTCAAAAGAAAAATTATCGGTAAGGCATTTGTTGATGTTTTTGATAAAGAGTCAAAATTAATTCAAGGTGCAAAATGGTTGGCTCAAGGCACAATATATCCTGATGTAATAGAATCAATTTCTGTAAAAGGTCCATCAGCTACAATAAAATCTCATCATAATGTAGGTGGATTACCAGATTTTATGAAACTTTCTGTAGTTGAGCCACTCAAAATGCTTTTTAAAGATGAGGTTAGAAGAGTTGGAAGAAGTTTGGGTATAGATTCAAAACTGTTAAAAAGACATCCTTTTCCTGGTCCAGGTTTGGCAATTAGAATTTTGGGTGATATAACTCATGAAAAAGTAAAAATTTTACAAGAAGTGGATCATATATTTATTTCAGGACTAATTAATCATAATCTGTATGATAGAGTTTGGCAAGCTGGTGCTATTCTTCTTCCGGTTAAGAGTGTGGGTGTGATGGGTGATGAAAGAACATATGAACAATGTGTAGCCTTAAGGGCAGTAGAGTCAACTGATGGAATGACTGCTGACTGGGTAAATCTTCCTTATGAATTTCTACAAGAAGTATCAAATAAAATAATTAATAACGTAAAAGGTGTTAATAGAGTTGTGTATGATATAAGTTCTAAACCGCCTGCAACTATTGAATGGGAATAATGAACTCTATAAGGTTTTTACTGCTTTTTATTTTAATTCCAATTTTTGGATTGTCTCAGAACCCTAATATCGAAAATGAATCTGACATTAATATTAAATTTATTGAACATAATGTAAAAAGAAAGCAAACTTTATTTACCATTTCTAATTTATACAACGTACCAATTGATCTTATAAAAAAATACAATCCACAAATAAAAGGGGACAAGATTTCAAAAAGAATGGTACTTAAAATTCCCTTTATCACTAGCTCAGATACCGAGAAAATAATTAAAGAAACTTTAGTGAAGCCAGTTTCGAAATCAAAAAATAACAAACTCAACCTGTTTGATAGTGTACCAAATAAAAAAAATATTTCTTTAGCTTTTATAGCTCCTTTTAATTTGGATAAGATTGATATTGACTCTATTGAGAATACTAAAAAATATTTAGAAAAATTAAATTTATCTACACTTTCTTTAGATTTTTACAGCGGCACTTTATCAGCACTTGAAACTGCAAAAAAATTAGGAATAAAAATAAAGCTAGATACTTACGATAATAAAAATAGTTTTGAAGAAATCGACAGAATTTCAAATATTAAAAAAATAAAAAATTATGATTTTATTCTTGGTCCATTCATTCCAAGAAATATTAACAAACTTTCTTCAAATCTTCAAGGATTGGATGTTCCGATAATATCTCCCCTAACTTCAAACGAAATAGAATTAAATGAAAATGTATTTCAATCCATACCAAGTAAGAGATTACAAAGAGAATTAATGTTTTCATATGTTGATAGTTTAATAGTAAAAGATCCTGATCCTTGTGTTATGATTATTTATGATTCATCGTCAGAAAAACAAAAAGTAAAGCTCCTAGAACGTTTTCCTTATGCTGAATTAATTGACACTGATTTATCAGAGGGTTTAGTGGATCCTGAAATAACTGATTCTCTTCTTGTTACTAAAAAAAATAATTTAGTTTTTTTAGAGTCTCAAAACCTAAATGTTATAACTAGTGTAAGCTCAATGTTGAATTCACAAATCTCAAAAGAAAGAAATATTAAAATGTTGACCTCTTACAGATCTGAAATTTATGAAAATGAAAATATTTCATTACAACACCTAGGAAATTTAAAATTTACATATCCAACATATTTTCTACCGAAATTTGGTGAAGAACTAAGTGAATTAAATAATGAGTTTTTGGCTAATTTTGGAAAACTTCCAAATAAAATAGCTATAAGAGCTTACGAAATTACTTTAGATTTAATTTTAAGAACATCATATCGAAGAAAATTAATAAAGTCAATTGATTTACCTGAAACTAAGTATTATCAAAACAGATTTAAATATCAAACTTTTGAAAATGGTTTCATAAATAATTCTGTATTGCTCATTCAACACGATGACCTTGATGTCTTTGAAATAGATTTGAAATAATAACTTTCTTATCAATTGAAATACTTAGATAGTCACATTCTTTTTGTATTTTTGATCGCTTAAAATGAGGTATGTCTAAAACAAAGTATATTTTTGTGACTGGTGGTGTTAGTTCATCATTAGGTAAAGGAATTATCTCTGCTTCTTTGGCAAAACTTCTGCAATCTAGAGGTTTGAACGTAACAATTCAGAAATTAGATCCCTATATAAATATTGATCCAGGAACATTAAATCCTTACGAACATGGTGAATGTTATGTAACATCTGATGGAGCAGAAACTGACCTTGACTTAGGTCATTATGAAAGATTCTTGAATGTTGAGACATCTCAAGCTAATAATGTGACAACTGGAAGAATATATCAGACTGTCATAGATAAAGAGAGAAAAGGAGATTTTTTAGGTAAAACTGTTCAGGTAATTCCTCACATTACAGACGAGATAAAAAGAAGAATCAAATTACTGGGAGAAACAAATGATTTTGATATAATCATTACCGAAATTGGAGGAACAGTAGGAGATATAGAATCTTTACCTTACATAGAATCTGTTAGGCAGTTAAGATGGGAGCTTGGAAAAGTTAACAGTTTGGTTATTCATTTAACTCTGATCCCATACTTATCTGCGGCTAAAGAATTAAAAACTAAACCAACTCAACATTCTGTTAAAACTTTAATGGAAAGTGGAATTAATGCTGACATTTTAGTTTGTAGGACTGAACATGATATTTCTGATGACATTAAGAACAAATTAGCATTATTTTGTAATGTAGACGTTGATTCTGTAATACAATCTAAAGATGCTTCCACCATATATGATGTCCCATTGATGATGGAAAAAGAGCAGTTAGATAAAGTTGTTTTAAAGAAACTTCAAATATCTAATTTCGGCCCCACTGATATGGAGAGGTGGACTGAGTTTGTTAATAAGTTAAAATATCCAAAAAGTAAAGTAAATATAGGTCTTGTTGGTAAATATGTAGAACTTCAAGACTCTTATAAGTCAATTCTGGAATCAATAGTCCATGCAGGCTCAGTTAATGAGACCGAGGTGGTTGTTCATTCTATTCATTCGGAACATATTGATGAGAAAGTTGATGAATTAATTTTAAAATTAGATGGTTTAATAGTAGCACCTGGATTTGGTTCTCGAGGAATTGAGGGTAAAATAAATTCAATTCGAATAGCAAGAGAAAATAATATTCCTTTTTTTGGAATTTGTCTTGGAATGCAGATGGCTGTTATTGAGTTTTCAAGAAACGTTTTGAATCTTAAAAATTCAAATTCAACCGAAATGGATGAGAATACATTAAATCCTGTAATTAGTTTAATGGAGGGTCAAAAAAATATAACAAACATGGGTGGATCAATGAGACTTGGTTCCTGGGATTGTGATATAAAGAAAAATTCTAAAGCTCATTCTATATATAATGCAAAATTGATAAAAGAAAGACATAGACACAGATGGGAATTGAATAATACTTATTTAGAGGAATTAGAGAAAGCAGGTTTAAAAGCAAGTGGAATCAACTCAAGCACTGGACTTGTTGAAATTGTAGAATTGCCCGAAAATGATTGGTTTATTGGAGTTCAATTTCATCCAGAATACAAAAGTACTGTTGAGAATCCTCATCCATTGTTTGTTTCATTTATTTCAGCATGTTTAAATTACAATAAATCAAAAAAATAATATGGAGGAAAACAAAATTGATGTATATCAAATAATAGGTTTTTTATTATTAATAGCTGCTATTTTTTGGTGGTTTAACGTAACTATTCCAGATCTGGAAAAATCTGCTAATGCCGAAAATCAAAATAATGCCCAAGAAAATCAATCGGAAATTATAATTGAAAAAGATGTCTTGGATCTATCGGATATTTCTACTCCATCAAATAATGAGACTTCTAATACTATTGTTGGTTTAAAGGATAATCAAGAAATAAGGGTAGAGAATAAAGACGTTGTTTTTAAATTCAACTCAAAAGGTGGTAGCTTAACTCAAGTTCAGCTTAAAGGCTATTCTAATTACAAGGAAGAACCTTTGTTTATTGTTAATGATAATCAAAAAATTAATTTAAATTTTCAAACTAAAAATGGATATGAGATAAACACCTCTGATTACAATTTCGAAATCGAACAGTTTGAAAGAGGGAATGTAAAAATTGTAATTATGAAATTACTAATTTCTGAATTCCAGTCGATTGCTTTTGAATACAAAATACCTGAAAACGGTTACATGATTGATTTTAATATTATTTCAAAAGGACTCTCCTCATTTATAAATTATGATAAAAAAATTAATTTTAATTGGACTTTAGATGCTTTTAGACAAGCTAAAAGTGTTGATTATGAAAATAGATATAGTCAACTCTTATTTCAATATGATGGTGATGATACCAATTATCTTAGTTCTTATTCAGATTCTGATGATTCTGAAGATTCTGTAAATTGGATTTCTTATGGTCAACATTTTTTTAATTCAATTTTGGTATTTGATTCACCTATTGACAATGTTGAGTTTACCTCAACAAAACTTTTTGAAGATCAAGGCAAAGATGTTGCATTTACAAAAAAATATTCATCAGTTATTCCTTTGACTCTGAAAAGTTCTGAGATTAATAGTAATATGAAATGGTATATTGGTCCAAACGATTATGATATTTTAAAAAATTATGATAATAAGATTTATGATTCAATTTATTTTGGATGGGGTATTTTTGGATGGATCAACAGGTTTATTTATTTTCCTTTCTTTGGATTTTTAGTTAAATATTTTTCAGCTGGTATAGCGGTAATTTTGATGACAATTGTAACTAGAATAGTTATGTCTCCAGTTACTTATAAGACCTATGTTTCTCAAGCTAGAATGAAAGTAATTAAGCCTGAAATTACTGAGTTGAATGAAAAATATAAGAATGATGCTGTTAAAAGACAACAAGAGACTATGAAGTTATATAATAAAGCAGGTGCAAATCCATTATTAGGCTGTGTACCTGCGCTGTTACAGCTCCCTGTTTTTTATGCTTTGTTTTGTTTTTTTCCTATTGCTTTTCAGTTAAGAGGAAAATCTTTTTTATGGGCTGAAGATCTGTCATCATATGACACAATTGCTGAGCTTCCTTTTAGTATACCTTTTTATGGGGATCATATTAGTCTGTTGCCAATTTTAGCTTCTATTGCGATTTTTTTCTACACTAAGATGTCATCAGGGGCTCAAATGCAACCTACTCAGCCAGGAATGCCAAATATGAAGTTTATAATGTACTTGATGCCTGTAATGATGCTTTTCTTTTTTAATAATTACGCAAGTGCATTTAGTTTATATTATTTCATTTCTAATATTTTGACAATTCTCATTATGATTTCTATTAAATATTTTATAATTGATGAGGACAAAATTAGGCTTCAGGTTCAGGAAAATAAAAATCGACCAAGAAAACAGAACAGATTTCAAAGAAAAATGCAAGAGATGATGGATGAAGCTGAAAGACAAAGAAAGCTACAAGGTAAAAGATAATTTCATTTTAATGTCTAATAAAAACACAAGAGTTGTTGTTGCTCTTTCAGGAGGAGTTGATTCTAGTGTAGCAGCCTATCTGTTGGTTAAGCAAGGATATGATGTGATTGGTATTTTTATGAAAAATTGGCATGATGAGTCTGTGACTATTTCAAACGAATGTCCTTGGGTCGAGGATAGTTATGACGCTATGATGGTCGCAGAAAAGTTATCAATCCCCTTCCAAACAGTTGATTTAAGTAAAGAGTATCAAGAAAGAATAATTGACTATATGTTTAGTGAGTATAGAAACGGAAATACTCCAAACCCTGATATTTTGTGTAATCGAGAAATCAAGTTTGATGTTTTTTTAAAAATAGCTGAATCTTTGGAAGCTGATTATGTAGCAACTGGACATTATTGTAGAGTTACTAAACAAAAATTTAACAATGAAACTATATTTAGTCTAAAATCTGGCAAAGATTCTAATAAAGATCAGTCTTATTTTTTGTGTCAGTTAAATCAAACACAGTTGTCAAAGGTAATGTTCCCAATCGGAGATCTAAATAAAACAGAGGTAAGAGAAATAGCAAGGAAACAAAACTTAATCACAGCAGAAAAAAAAGACTCTCAAGGATTGTGTTTTGTCGGAAAGGTTAAATTACCAGATTTTTTACAACAAAAATTGAAAGTAAAAAAAGGAAAAGTTGTTTTGATTTCTAAAACCGATAAAATTTATAAAAACTTAAATGATTACAACGATTTATCATTTGACAATCTTAATTTTTTGTCTGATCCTTATAATTATTCAAATGTAAATGGTTCTGTTGTTGGAGAACATCAAGGTGCTCATTTTTATACTATAGGACAAAGGAAAGGTCTTGCGATTGGTGGAACTAAAGAACCATTATTTGTAATAGGTACTGACGTGATTAATAATATTGTATATGTCGGAGAGGGGAAAAGTCACCCAGGTCTTTACAGGAAAGTCTTAAGAGTATCAAATTCAAACTTTCACCAAATAAGAGAAGATTATAATTATAAAAATGATTCATTTTTTGATACAAGAATAAGATATCGTCAGCCTTTTCAAAAATCAAAAATTATTTTTGCTGAAAATAATGTTTATTTTGTTTTTGAAAATCCTCAGTCTGCTATTACTAAGGGTCAGTTTGTAGCTTGGTACAATAATGAAGAACTATTGGGTTCTGGAGTTATTGATTAGATTAAATATCAATTTCAACTTGATTTTTTAAAATATCATCTATGGTTTCTCTTTTTCTTATTTCTATGGCTTTATTGTTTAAAAATAAAATTTCAGAGGGTTTGTACCTAGAATTATAATTGCTAGCCATTGTAAAACAATATGCGCCTGCATTTTTGAAGCATAATACATCGTTTTCACTTATTTTAGAAATTCTTTTATTATTTGCAAAAGTGTCAGTTTCACATATATACCCAACAACTGAGTAAAATCTTTCATTATCGTTTGGATTTGAAATATTAATTATATCATGATTGGATCCGTACATCATTGGTCTTACAAAATGATTAAATCCAGAGTCAACTTGAGCAAATACTGTTGATGTTGTTTGTTTTATAGAATTTACAGAACATAAAAAATTTCCAGCTTCACTAACTAGAAATTTTCCAGGTTCAAAAGCTAGGGTTAATTCTTTTCCATAATCTTTGCAGAAATTATTAAATCTTTTAGACAACTTATTTCCTAATTCTTCAATATTAGTTTCGTTATCCCCTGGATAATATGGAACTTTAAATCCACTACCAAAATCAATAAAATCCAAGTTTTCAAATTTCGAAGCGGCTTCAAAAAGAATCTCAGCTGCATGAATAAAAACTTCAATATCAAGTATGTCGCTTCCAGTGTGCATATGGATTCCGTTTACTTTGATATTTGTGTTTTTTACTATTCTTAAAAGCAATGGAATTTGATGTATACTTATTCCAAATTTTGAGTCGATATGACCAACGGAGATTTTGTTATTGCCTCCTGCCATAACATGAGGATTAATTCGAATACAAATTGGGATATTTGGATTTAAGCTCCCAAATTGCTCTAGAACATTCAAATTGTCAATGTTTATATTCACACCCATCTCAGATACTTTTTGAATTTCATCAATTGAAACACCGTTGGGAGTATATATTATTTTTTCTGGACTGAAACCTGCTTTTATTCCTAAAAGAACTTCTTGAACCGATACTGTATCAATGCCAGCTCCTAAATTTTTTATAAATTTTAATATCGATATATTGGAAAGAGCTTTAACGGCATAGTTGATTCTTAAATTGTTTACGCTTTTAAAAGAATTTGTTAGTCTCTTATATTGAAATTCAATTTTAGAGGCGTCATAAACATATGTTGGAGTACCAAATTCTTTGGCGATTTTTAATAAATTTTCATTTTTCATTTTGCAAATCTATGTCAAGATTTATTTTTTGAATAAAAAAAATATTAATATTATAAAAATAAAACAAAATGTTATATATATAACTTTATTAAATCATTGTTAATCTATTTTATAAGTGATATTCACTTATATTTGTTTCAAATTTTTAAGTATGAATCTTCACGAATTTCAGGGGAAAAATATTCTCGATCAACACGGGGTTAGAATACAAAGAGGCGTAGTTCTTGACAATATTGATCAAATTGAAAAATTGTCAAAAGAACTCATTGATGAAACTGGCACAAGTTGGTTTGTTGTTAAAGCTCAAATTCATGCTGGTGGTCGAGGTAAATGCGGAGGAGTTAAGCTTGCAAAAAACATGGCTGAACTCAAAGAAGTGGCCTCTAGTATTTTAGGAATGAATTTAGTAACCCCGCAGACTTCAAAAGAAGGTAAGTTAGTTAGTAAGGTTTTAATTTGCGAAGATGTTTATTATCCAGGAGAATTTGAAACAGAAGAATTTTATGTTTCTATTTTGCTAAACAGAAATACTGGAAATAATATGATTATGTATTCAACTGAGGGGGGAATGGATATTGAAACTGTTGCTGAAAATACACCAGATTTAATTTTTTATGAGGATATTGATCCAAGTCTAGGGATACAGCCTTTCCAAGCTAGAAAAGTGGCTTTTAATTTAGGACTCAGTGGTGAAGCCTTTAAAGAAATGGTTAAGTTTATAACTCTTTTGTATAAATCCTACGTTTCATCCGACTCATCATTATTTGAAATTAATCCTGTTTTAAAAACATCTGACAATAAAATTATGGCTGTTGATGCCAAAGTTACTTTAGATGACAATTCATTATTCAGACATAAAGAATATCTGAGTTGGAGAGATTTGAAAGAAGAAAACCCTGTTGAAACTGAGGCAAGAGAAGTGGGATTAAACTATGTGGATTTAGATGGAAATGTTGGTTGTATGGTTAATGGTGCTGGTTTAGCAATGGCTACTATGGACTTAATTAAACAATCTGGAGGAGAGCCTGCAAACTTCTTAGACGTTGGTGGAACTGCTGACGCTAAAAGAGTTGAGATTGCATTCAGATTAATTTTAAGAGACCCAAATGTTAAAGCTATTTTAGTTAACATTTTTGGAGGAATAGTTAGGTGTGATCGAGTTGCTCAAGGTATTGTCGATGCCTACAATAATTTAAAAGATATTGATGTACCTATTATAGTTAGATTACAAGGAACAAACTCAGAACTCGCCAAAGAAATAATAGATAATTGTGATTTTAAAGTTTACAGCGCCGTGGAATTTCAAGAAGCTGCTGATAAAATTCAAGAGGTACTTTCTTGATTAATGCCAAAATGGCACCATTTTTCTATAATTTAATGACATAATGACACTAATTTTAAGTTGGCATTTCATTTGACTATTATGAAATGTAAAATATGTTTAACTTAAAATAATACATTATGAATTTAATTAGAAAACAACAAAATTTTTTACCATTTGTCTTTGATAACTTTTTTAGAGACACTTGGGACATTATGCCTGCAATTAATAATAATCATCCTGCAATCAATATAAAAGAAAGTGATAAAGATTTTATTATTGAATTTGCTATTCCTGGAAAGTCAAACGATGATTTTGAAGTTGAATTAGATAAAAATTTATTAACTATAAAATCTAATGGAAGTGTTTCAGAAAATGATTATAACTATATGCAACAACAATTTAACTTTTCAACTTTTAGTAAATCATATGAACTTCCAGACTCAGTTGACTTAAATAAAATTGATTCTCATTATCGAAACGGGATGCTTACAATTATTCTTCCAAAAAGAAAAGAGTTTCATACTCAACCAAAGAGATTAATTTCGGTAAAAAAATAATTAATAAAAAAAGAGGGTAATTTTTAAATTATCCTCTTTTTTATTTTTTTAATTCTTTTATAATATCTCGTAATCTTGCTGCTTCTATAAAGTCAAGAGATTTAGCAGCAGCTTCCATTTTTTTTCTATATACATTTATTGATTTAACTTTTTCTTCATTTGACAGTTTTTTTAAATCAATTAGTTCATTTTTAATATTTTTTGATTCAGTATTTTTATTTTCAAAATCTTCTTTATCAAAAACTTCTTTAATTTTAGTTTTTAGCGGAGTGGGAATTATATTGTTTTTTAAATTATATTCTTTTTGTTTTTTACGTCTGTAATTTGTCTCATCAATGGTTTTTTTCATGCTTTTAGTTAATTTATCAGCATAAAAAATTGCTTTTCCATTTACATTTCTAGCTGCCCTTCCTATTGTTTGTGTCAAAGACCGGTGACTTCTTAAAAACCCTTCTTTATCCGCATCAATTATAGCCACAAGTGAAACCTCTGGAAGATCTAGCCCTTCTCTTAACAAATTAACTCCTACTAAAACATCAAAAAGTCCCTTCCTCAATCCTTGCATAATTTCAACTCTTTCAATTGTATCGATATCACTGTGTATATACCTCGTCCTAATATCTATCTTACTTAAAAATTTTGTTAATTCTTCAGCCATTCTTTTGGTTAATGTTGTAACTAAAATTCTTTCATCTTTTTCAACTCTTAGCTGAATTTCATTTATTAAGTCATCTATTTGGTTTTTACTTTTTCTAATTTCAATAATTGGATCTAACAAACCTGTTGGTCTTATAATTTGTTCAGTAAAGATTCCTTCAGTCTTCTCTAATTCATAATCAGACGGAGTTGCACTAACATATATAACTTGATTTTGAATTGTCTCGAACTCATCATACTTTAATGGCCTATTATCCATTGCAGCAGGAAGTCTAAAACCGTATTCAACTAAATTTTCTTTTCTGCTTCTATCGCCTCCATACATTGCATGAACTTGTGAAAGTGTTACATGGCTTTCATCCACAACCATTAAATAATCTTCAGGAAAATAATCAAGTAAGCAAAATGGTCTTGTTCCAGGTGACCTTCCGTCAATATATCTAGAATAATTTTCAATTCCGGAACAATAACCTAATTCTTGAATCATTTCTAAATCAAAATTTGTTCTTTCTTCCAATCTTTTTGCTTCCAAGAATTTACCAATTTCTTTGAAATAATCAATTTGATTTTTCAAGTCAAAACGAATTTCATCAATCGCATTTTGTAATACATCTGGAGAGGTCGCAAACATATTTGCTGGATATATATTTAATTTTTCAACGGATTCAGTTATTTCTTTTGAGATGGGGTCAAAAATTTCAATCATTTCAATTTCGTCTCCAAAAAAATGAATTTTAAATGCATGATCTGCATAACTTGGAAAAATATCAACTATGTCTCCAGAAACTTTAAAAGTTCCACTTATAAGTTGACTTGTAGTTCTTGAGTACAGACTTTGAACCAAATTGTGAAGAAATTTAGTTCTTGAAATAATTTGATTTTT
>Ga0129351_1000716_pt1 | contig 12686 bp, 16 predicted proteins | sample CPBDNA_8_FD_94423 | JGI IMG/M metagenome (GOLD analysis project Ga0129351, IMG submission 94423) | Freshwater to marine salinity gradient microbial communities from Chesapeake Bay, USA - CPBay_Sum_27_0.2_DNA | ecosystem: Environmental > Aquatic > Marine > Coastal | place: USA: Chesapeake Bay... | reverse complement strand
CGGAAGACTCTCCTTGCCTCTTCAAAAATAATCTCCACAACGAGTCCTTCAGTCATAGCAATGGGAAAGATCTTAGAATTAGAAAATATCCCTGTAATGAGCTGAATGAGTCCCTTTACCTCTTGGTATTCATCATCGGTAAATGCTGTATTGTATGATGTGCTACCATCCAGAGGTTTAAAGTATGGGTTCTCTTCTAAGTTATTCTGCTGACTTTTCTCAAGTCCGTGGTCGTTTCGCGACTTATCGCTATGAACGGTCGCACCCTCCGTCAGTGCCCTCTTCGCCTTGAGAGTATCATTAGTTTCATAATCGTGCTTGAGAGCAGTTAGCACATTGTAGTTCTGATATTCCTCCAATAAAATTCTCCCCGATCCGCCAGAATAGACCCTAATATCCTTGATTAAAATATGTAATCCCGTCTCAGCGTCTAATTGGAGACGAGTTGGTGCGTTAGTTGGGTCTTTCTTAATCTTACAGGTTAAATTCAAGTAAGACTGATTCGGCTGAAAGAAGCCGATAGAAGCAGGGAGCTGAAACTCCGCTTTCTGCGATGGAGAGTATTCTAATCCGTGCTGTGCGGGAACAGATATTTTAGTCTGTGAGATTGGGATCTTGTCATCGCTCGTCCAGAATGCCATAATTATACTATGACACAATAAAAAAATAAAAGATAAAAAATTTAAAAAAGTTTAGGATTCCTTATCCAACTTATCCTGATGGACTCGCTTAGAATTACAAGACCTACACAATACATTCCTAATGTATCCTGTTTCGTGATCGTGGTCTAAAGACCTACTATCAGCATTTCTACCCATCGTGAGCTGGACTCCACAATGCTCGCATTCTTCTGTTGTAATAAACCACAGATAGACCGATATCCAATCATCTCCATCGTGTAGTTTCATTTTCTGTTTATTCTTCCAATCATTAATCCTATGACTATGAACGTTATCATAATACCACTGCTCCTTTACAATACTCCACATAATATAAAGTATCATACGAACTAACCTTTAAATAAAGTTAGTGTCTGTCGCTTTTTATTAATTCTGTATCCTATTCAGGGCGGTATTGTAGAAGGTATCATCCTTTTCTATCCCTATGAAATTGCGTCCCATATGCCCGCAGGCGACTCCCATTGAACCGCTTCCCATCGTAGGATCTAAAATTGTATCTCCTTCCTTAGAGAAATATTTCAGTATCCATTCCATCAGTTCCACTGGTTTCTCAGTAGAATGATTCTTTTTAGTAGAACCTATTTTTAGAACAGAGCGAGGCAGAGGAGGGTCGTATCTCGGGCCTGAGTTATCTCCCTTGCTTCTGTATTTAGTTTTTATTGAACCATAATTACACTCATTATCAGTCTCACCATCATAGTCTTCTTCCTTGTATTTAGGCTGATGAGATGATAAATCATACATAGGATTTACCTTGTAAAAAGCATAAATCATTTCGTGAGATTTCAGGGGGATCTTCTTGCTTGTTAGAAATCCAGATGGAGAACTTTTCTCCCATACTAAATCAAAATGAAAAGGACACGCTTTCGGGGCTGATTGTATCAGTTCCACACCGAATTTAGTTGTAGTTGTAAAGAATACAGGTGTTCTCTTCTTTTTCACCCGAAGGATCTCTTTCCATAGTTTTTCTAAATCTATTTTTACATCCCACCAGTTCGCTGTCTGACCATAAGGAAGGTCGCAGAAGATTAAATCTACTGACCTATTAGAGACTTCTTTCAAGAGTTCTAAGCAATCGCCGTGGAGTAATAGAGACATTATACTATACCATAGGAAAATCTTCAAGTGGTTTCGTTGTAAAATATTGAGAGATACTTTCCTTAGAATTATAATTAGTCAGGGAGACCTCGTGCTCTGGATACATTTTATTAATAAATTCTGTAATATAGGATAGCTCCTCCCAGGATTTCATATGGATCTTGTCTTTATTGGGTTTATTATACTTGTCTCCAGCGACCTGATACCCATTAAAGAAATAATTAGGATTGGTCTTAGGAGTCGTTTCAATGGTAAGAGTCCCGTCCTCTTCTTCCACACACTCGGGGATACACTCTATATAATCTACATCAAATCCGAACATATGGATTGTCTTGTATCTGTCTAATGATGCGACCACCGCTGATGTTCCCGAGCACCAGTTCCTAATGAATCTTAGGGTGGATTGTGGGAACTGAACGAGATCTTCAAACAGAAAGACTTTCTCTCTGTCAAGATTCGGTTCTTTCTCTAACATACTTCTTGATACAATATAATATTTACACTTGTCTTCTTTTACGAACTTAATAACTTCTTCGTTCTGGCAGACGACCATATCCACATTAACATAAATGTCTGGATACCAGTGGATTAAGTCCCAGTAGCGAAATGCCATCCCTGTCCCGACTATATCATACTTATCGCGATTAATTTTATTAAATTGAAATCCCTTAAGACTTCCTCCATTCCCGAAAACACAGACTTCCTTGTTCATTTTAAACTACTAAAGATTTTATTTTTATATGTATTCTTGAAAATGTTCTATTACGAATTCATATAAATCTGTCTCTCCCTCCTTTAACGTGTAATTTTCTCCTATATGCTCCGGCCTAATATAGCGACCGCACTCTGACTTAATAAAGGTAGAGACAATAGACTCTCCACAATGATTAGCAATAAAGTTTCGGTCTCTTGTAATAACATAATCTTCCATTTCATCAATCGTGATACGATACTCTCCATCCTTAATCTCTACGCTCAAGGAGGTCTTCCAGATGCTATCCATTTTTAAACTACTACAGATTTTATTTTTATATATGTTCTGTAATAAACTAAATGATTGAAGTTCAACCGATGTCTGTGGATCAGTTAGCGGGAGCGGTAGTTTTATTTCTCGGAGCCGTAGGATCTCTTTTACTCGTTGTATGGCAGAGCAAGTGTCATTGTAAGGTTAATTTATGCTATATCTTTCAGTGTGAGAGGCGTCCCCCTAATGAAGAAGAATTGAAAACATTAGCTAATGAGGCTAAGGATATGAAAGAGAAAACAGACAAGATGATGAAAAAAGAAGAGAAAATACAAGATGATGAGGAGGCTATCCTCCAAGAGGTAAGGAGTCCCAGACTTGTTCCCAAGCGAAAGACCTCTAAGGATCTCTTTTATGAAACTGAACCTGAACCCGAACCAGAAATAGATAAGCTCGTTTAGGATTTTAATTTACGGAACTATTTAAAAATTTATTTCTATATTTATTTATCTAAATGAAGTTGAGCGACCTGTATGAAAATGCTTGGTCGTTAGGTAATCAGAATCATCTTCCTGCTGGAGAACTTCCAGAGCATTATCAGGGAACACCCTACTCATATGATAATTTCAGGGATAATACCCGATGGTATGATGATAGTAATTTCTTCGGTAATCCATTTCAAGAGGAAAGACGTCCCAGAGATTTCTATGAAGAGGATGAAGGGTATGAGGGGTATGACTCCTACAATTCTTATAAAGTATTAGGACTAAAGAGATCCTCTTCGCAAGAGGAAATAAAATTAGCATTTAGACAGAAAGCTCGTGAGACGCATCCCGATAAAGGGGGAGACGCTGAGGAGTTTAAAAAAGTCCGTGAGGCATATGAGTGTCTCATTTCTTAGTTTTCTTTTTCTTATCATAATCTTTCCCGAAGACATCCTTCGGTTTTACCTTCTGATAACGTTCCACTCTATCTGGAACTTTATGCTGACTATTGTCGCACACTCCTGGAGAGCACTCTTTCATTTTAACTGCTGGTTTCGCCTTCTTCTTTCCCGTATATGGCATTTTTTAATTTTATCATAGAAAATAAAATATAAGGGTAAATTATAAATAGTATGAGTCTTATTGTCGCAACAAGTAAGTTAAATGAGAACACCAATCCTATTAATAGTGAGAAACCTTCGTCCTTTACTAACTTTTTCAGGAGCCCGATAGTTATTAAGCCGAACTCCGAGATAGCGGTTGAAAGTGTTAAATTAGACCGCAGTGGAAATATCACCATAGGAAACAGAGATTTCTTCTGCCACTACTGGGGGACTGACCCAGATAGTCAGCCAGAGGACGATGAGTATGCTTACCTAACATCCTTCTCCCGAACTATTCGCCTGAAGCGAGGAACTTATTCTCTGGATTCTTATATCAGTCATATACAGGACAGATTGAACGCTCAGTATGCTGACCCCCGTATCTACAACAATTCAGTTGTTTCTCTTCATACGAACGCTTCTGGATTAGAACAGGGACTCTCTATGAAATTTACAGATAAGGGACTCGCTACAGGAAACGATGAGACAGATCAGTTATCAGCTCATCCTGTATTTAATATCGCGAATCCTGTTGATAGAGAGAATGCCTCTAAGGATCTCCGCATCCAACCCTCTAATAAATTTACTTGGAATGAATCCACAGGAGTCTTCAGTAGAACGGGTGCGGATGGATTAGTTCTCCAGAATGCCTCTTGTGTGGGTCAGCTGACAGGGAGACCATTCGGTCTCAATGATGGTCTATTTGATATTTCAGTTAAGAATGCCTCTGACCGACCATTCGCGGTAGGGTTATCAAGACCACAGATTCAATGGGAAACGCACGAGAGCGAACAGAGAACTGATCCCGATGAAAGAGAAATCCATAATATAGATGAAAATACTTCTCGTAATGAATACGAAGATCTCCAGATATTAGATCATACAGCGGATCAGACGGAAGCTTCTATTGCTGGATCATACGAACTATACGACTATGTATTTATGAAAGATGATGATGATAATGTCACGATATCCCATAGGGTATGGGATGAGGAAGGAGTTGATGAAAACGGACAAGTATCCACTCAGCAGGAGATAGCATACTGGACTTCAGGGGGATTACATCCCTCAATCACCACTAAACTATCATACACCCAATTCAATGGTTCTTGGGATGGAATTAGGTTTAAGGCAGTTGGAGACGAAATTGAATTATATTTTAAACAGAATGGAAAATCTGTCTATGACAAGGTTATTTCATCTACTCTCTCTGCTGATGTTGGTAAAGCATTCAATCCTATTGGAGATACTTCCTATGCTCTCTATCCTATGATAAATTTAGGAACGGGTTCTGTCACCATAACTCAATACGAGTCCATATACACGGGTGATGATGATTCCTACAAGTTTCCCACCTATACAGCGGGAGCAACGGGAGGTTATACTCCTGGGAGCGATATGTTCTCCAATGAAGCTGTCTATGCCTACAATGCTCTCTCTCCAGAAAGAATCCATTTTGATCCTGACCGAACACTCGCCTCAGATGGTCTGGGATCAGCGGCAGAGAGTGCGGATCAATCTGTATGGAAATGGAGTCGCTTTGATATGGAAGATGAAGGGGTCACGACATATACCTATGCGGGGACGAATACCGCTAATAGTGTGGATTGGAAACATATCCTGACTCTCGGCCCGATGGAATATGATAATACTTATTACACTCTTCTACCATCTCAAGAGTGGCCGAATATGGCAACAAGACTCGGTTTCAATGATAGAGTGGATATCGCATCCACCTCTGGAGATGGTTATGTTGTTGGAGACGATACATTAGTTATTACCTTTACATCCCCCTCTGAACTACAGAAAACATCACTCAGCAGTTTCATAAGACTTCCTGGGCTCACCCATAAGTCTTTCAATGGCGGTCAGTCAAGTGTCTCTAAGATTGTGTATCAAGTCCCTCAATTTACTAACGATGGGAGGCAGTTCGGTGCTCTGTATTTCTCTCCTGGCGAAAAGACTTATATAGCACTTAATAACCCAACAGAAATTATGCTGAACTCTCTCCAAGTCCAGATTGTAGATAGCAATGAACGGGAACTGAATTCTCTAACTGGGACAACTCAGGTGGTCTTTCATATCAGGGAGCGATAAATAGGAGTCCTTAATCATTCCTTAATCATATTTAATCATACTTTTTAAAACTTATTTATTTATAATATAATCTAATATACTATATTATAAATGACAGATTATCTCGCTGATGTTGTTATGCCTCCCGAGCCTGAAAGACCTCTTCCACTTACAGATGAAGTAATCCAAGAGCAATTGGATATTGAAGAAAAAGAACAAGCGGAGATGGAGATAACCGAAGAACCTGAGGATGATATCCCTGAGCCCGTTAGGAAACCTAAGATTCCTCAAGAAGAGATGTTTGAACCACCCAGAGTTAAAACAATCTTAGACCCCCAAGGAGATCCTCCAGAACCGAAGGGTAAAAAGACCCGTAAGAAAAGGGGACCCGCCAGTGCCGAACAATTGGAGAGATTAGCGAGAGGACGAGCGAAAGCAGCAGAGAACAGAATCATTAAAAAGAAACTAAAAGAAGAACAGAAGGAGAAGGATAGAGCAGATAAGGAACTGGTTGAGAAATACAGAGAGAGAGAGCGTCTCAAGTTAAAGAAACAATTGGAGACTCCTTTAGATGAAGAACTTCAGGGGAAACCCCAGATCATTGAAAAAGAAAAGATTGTGGAGAAAGGATATAGTCAGGCACAATTAGATGAAGCAGTCCAGAGAGCCGTAGAGCAATCTGTTAATCGTGTAGAGATATTAAGGAAACAGAGAAAGGAAACTAAAAAGAAAGCGGAAGCTAAAGCGAAACACGATGCTGTTGTCTTTCAAGAAGTTAATAGGGCACTGAAAACTTCAGCGTGGGATCATTGTTTTATTTAAATGATAATAAAAATAAATTATCTATACTATATAAATAAAATGGAAGGAAATCCGCCAGTTGTTATCCCAGTGAAAGACCCTGACCCAGTTGCTACCCATCATCCAGATTTACATCCTCATCTCCCTCAGGTGGATGGGTTCGGTGGAGGAGCTCTTGTCCTTCTTGTGTCTCCAGTCCGCACAGGAAAGAGCACATTAATATCTAATATGCTACTGAATGATAAATTTTATGATGCTCAGGATAGATTTGATAATACAACTATTATCAGTAATACAATTGCTAATGATATCACCAGTCGCTTTTTACGGAAAGCATTTGATACACACGATGCCTATGATGATAGTATCATTAATGGGATTGTAGAGCAGCAGAAGAGTTATGATAAAGAAGATCAGCCAGAGATTGCTGTCGTTTTAGATGATTGCCTCGGTTCAATCCGCAGAGAAGCTAAAATCAATCATTTAGCGAGCAGATTCCGTCATTTCAATATTAAATTGTTAGTTATCTCCAGCCAGAACTTCCGTGCGTGTTCTCCTATCATTAGGCAGAATGCGACCAATGTTATTGTGGGAAGTCCTTTTCCTAACCAGAAGGAACTCGGTAAGATGGCTGAGGAATATGGAGACGTATTTGGAGGTGGAGACAATTGGTTAAAAATATATGCTCTGGCTACCCCTAATCGTTATGATTTCCTCCATATGAGCTTTCAGGACAATCCCCCGAGAGCATATCGCAACTTTGAGACTCTTATTGCTGAGGGATCTAACATTTTAAATTCTCCCGAGTAAATTATTTTATTTGTATCATTATAATTATGAGCGACTTCTATGGATCACACGCGGCAGCATTTTCTATCCAGAATCAGTTGGGACGGCAAGCGGCAGACGTTAATGAACTAAGGTCTAATGGTTGGAAAACCCAATCATTAGCATTCAAGACATTAGACCACCAAGAACAAGATAAACAGGATAAAGATCTCAAGACCGATGCTGAGAGCGATGTCGCTAAACTTGACACCGTCTATGGAGTCGCTAAATCAGGAGCAAGGGCGGTGAAAGGAGCGACAACAGTCTTAAAATATGGAGGGACTGTTCGTCAGGCGGGAGCTGTTGCGGGGAAAGCACTTGGAGAGTTCGGTGAAGGAAGTAAGTTATTTGCTACAGAGAGATTCGGTGCTGAGGGTGTCACCGCTGCTAAAGATATCACAGGTGTAGAGGGGATTGTAGCGGGAACATTATTAAAAGGTGGGGGTGAAACATTCGCGAAAGTTGGAACGAAAGCATTCGCTCTGGCTGGGACTGGACTCGCTGTCTATCAGGATTTTGATAACTTTATGGATACGGGAAATATATTCAATGAGAAAGATGCCGCTGGTAATACAGTGAAACAGAATCTTGGGGTGGATATCGGTAATATTGCTACAATTGTCGGAGGAGCATTAGACGTCGCGACAGCATTTACGGGAGGAGCACTCGCTCCTGTCGCCGCTGCCGTTAATTTGTTTGCTGCCGCAGATTCAGCGATCGCTGGGATGGAACAAGACAAGGAAGAAAAAGCAGCAGACGAAAAGGGTATGAAACCAGGAGCAGCTCCCACGACTGTCGCTCCCCAAGCATTCGCCCAGTATGGGATGCTCGCCAACCAGAGTCATAATCCTCTCAATCATATCGGTTAAAAAAATTTGATTGAAAGCATAAAATTTGATTGTAGATTAGAAAAGAAACAATAACATACAAGAACACGTGATACAATGGGTTCAATCGCGAAAGCATACAAGGAGGCGGCAACACTTGGAGAAGAGATACTGATGCTTAGAGAGGAGAACCCTCGCCTGAAGAACGAGAACCAGTTCTACCTGAGGAAGATGAAGAAGATGAAGAAGAAGATGAAGGAGATGGAAGAAGAGTCTAAGGTGGATAAGGAGTTTCAGGAGGAGGTCGTTCAGGAGAACAAGAGACTGGAAGAAGAAGTCAATGATAGAGTTGTAATTGAAGATATCGCTGAATGTTTCGGTAGCGATGAAGGGGATGACTTTGACTGGGAGTGCGAAATTTATGGGATAGTTCAGGAGAACAAGAAACTGAAAGAAGAACTGAAAGCATATGAAAAGAGTGCCCGAAACTCTGGAGAGATTGAACTCAGGCAGGAGGAGGAAATCAAGAAACTGAAATTAGAACTGAAAGCAGCTCAGGAAGTCTCGGTAGTTTATATGAAGAGATACGAACAGAAGGCAGATGAAGAGAGACAGATAGATGAAATCTGTGGCAGAATCAAGTGCGAGGATACTTTGGGGCATCTTATAGGGAAAGTCCCTCGTAAATAAATCATTTAATCCCCTCTTCTCAGCAACTAAATTTTTTATGTAGAAAAATTTGATTGTTGAAAAAAATTTGATTGTTATATACAAGAAATAGTAATAGAAATAGAAAAAGAAAGAAAAAAAGAAAAGAACATAAACGAGAGATGTCTGGCACCGAACTGATTATGGGGATGGAGGAGATCGTTCAGGAGATGTCTGAGCTGAAAGAAGCTCTCGCCCAGAAGTTCTACGACCACTACGACCAGATGAACTACAACAAGTTGAATATCGCCCGAACAGTCGGCCCGAACCTTGGGAGGATGGTAGAACATCTAATCCAGGAGAACAAGAGACTCCAAGAGGAGAACAAGAGTCTCCAAGAGGAGAATGAGGAACTGGAGGATGAGAACGAGAAGCTCACCAAGCAGATACAAGTTATGACAGGGGAATATGAGAAAGAAGAGATGAAACTCCTGGAGGAAGAAGAAGAAACCAAGGAGCTGAAGGAGGAGAACAAGATGATGGCATTCCTTCTCAAGAGGCTGAGGGGGGAGTTGGAGAAGGGGTTTATGGGGGAGATAAAGAAACTAAAAGAAGAGGTTGAGTCTCTTGAGGGGACTCTGGAACAGGCGAAAGAGGTAGCGTATCATTGTGGAGTAGAACTCTTCTGCGACGATGATGAATCAGATGAAGACTAAATTATGATAGATTGAATCTCTTCTTATACGCTGATATATTCTCCCGACGACTTGTAGAGTTTCCCCATAGTATATAATAGGATAGATAACCCGCCCTTGTATAGTCTCCAGTAGAGAGATCTTTTTTATGTCTGCTCCTGTATCTTTTCCTCTGTTCTTTATCTTTTTTGATTGTATAGTCATCAGCGGTCGCCTGACCGAAATAAGTGGTCTTCTTTCTCCCATTGTCCCTTGTAAAGACTGCCATCATTTTCTTTCCCGCTTTATCGCTTTTCTTGATAACAACTGAAACCATTTATAATTCTATTTATATTTTTTAAAATGTCTCCAGAAATAAAATATTTATGATATCATAATTATGAACCAACATTTAGAGATTGTCCCCAGTAATATTACGAGCGATGGAAAACTATCATACAAGAACGGACAACCGACCGTTCAGCTCCTTGTTGGAGCACAGGACAGATTTATTGTCCCAGGGAGTGTGCGACTTGTTGGAGAATTTACCATAAAGAAAAATGATACCATTATCCCACTGGAGAGTGATGGAATCCGTATGAATGAGCGTCTCGGTATCTATTCTGTAATTGATACTCTCTCAATCTTCTCCCAGAGGTCATCCCAGACTATTGAAACAATTAATCACCACAATCGTATGATGAGCTCCTATCTCGGAGTCACTCAGTCCCAGGCTGATTTCGCCTGCCACGCATACGAGACCTCTCTCCGTTTCCCTAACTACAAGGCTCAGCAGTTAGGAGTTGTCACGAACACTCAGGGAGCTAATGCTTCGGGTGGAGACTCTCCTAACTCTTTCTGTATTCCACTTGTCAGCGGTCTATTTTTAGGTCAAGAACCTATTCCGCTCTCTAATGATTGGGGTGTCGGAGGTCTTATGGTGGAGATCCAATTATCTCCAGACCAGAATGTTCTGTTCTCCAATGATAACACTGATACTAATCTCCTTGATGCTTATTATGAACTATCCAATGTTCGCCTCATCTGTGAGGTTCAGACTCCAGGACAAGACTTTCAGCCTCAACCGACCAATACTTTTGTCTATAACTCTATCAGTTCTTACTACAATACTATTAATTCTGCTAATGCTGTCCTCAATTTCAATCTCGGTCTCAAGTCTGTTCTTGGTGCTTTTATGAATGTTGTTCCTGCGGGACATATTAACTCTTGGACTCAGGATGGTCTCGCCACCTTAGGATTCTCCAACAGCGACGGGAGTAAGGCACAGATAGAGCAACTTGTATTCACCCGGGCGGGTCAGCGTGTTCCATTAGAATACAATATTGATACTCTCCAGAAGTCAGTCGCGGGTCGGGACAATGAGACCGCTGATGCTCAGATATGTAGAAACTACCTCAATGCCGTCCAGAATTTCGCTAAGATCTCAAGGACTTCTGTTATCCCTTCGGTGTATCGCAACATAGATTATGATACTGATTTCGCTTCTGCTAAAATTATCGCGGATGGAGGAGATGCTTTCGGTTTAGGAGTCGCATATGACTCTATCAGTAATCAGGGATTAGATTTCAGTCAAGTCCCATTCGGCGTTCAGCTTCAGCTCCGCCTTACCTCAGACCATCCCAATGCGATCTTCTTGTTCGTTCATTCCCGCCAGACAATTGTCAGTGCTCAGGGAAGCATTCAGGTTCTCAAGTAAATAAATCCATATTTCATTTTTTATTTAAAATAATTATATGTAATATTGTATAAATAAATGGAAGGATACGGAAAGGATTCAGCACCAGCACCAGCACCAGAGCCAGCACCAGCACAAGAGTCAGCACCAGCATCAGCACCAATAAAGAAGAAGCGTCCAGCAGTTAAAATGACTGACAAGCAGAAGGGAGACCTTACGAGACATATGAATAAGATGAAAAAGGCTGGGATGTCTCCAGCAGAACAGAAGTCTCATCGTATGAAGATGATGGGACGTATGCGGAAGGGTATGAGCGTCAATAAGGCGATGAAGGATATCAGCAAGTAAATCCATTGAAATTTATATTTTATTTTTAACATTTTATTTTTTTATATGTCAGTCATATAATATGAGTATGTCTGCCGCACCTGAACCACAACCATCGCAATTACCCGACCTCATCAAGATTGGGAGCGTTGCTTCTGATACCGCTATTAATTTACAGACCGATATCTTAGATCCTGTCATTTTCAGTGAGCGGGAAGCAAGATTCGTTTTAGATAACAAGGGGATCTTACATAGTAATTCTCGCATTACATTCTCCACTGATGGGCTCGCTCTCACAGATGAAACTGGGCGAGCATTCTTTCCCGCAGGCGTCGGAGTTCATTCTCTAATCCAGCGAGCAGCTCTCCGCGTCGGAACGAAAACAATCTGCGAGATTGAGGACTACAACCATTTTGCGGCATATGAAACAACATTCCTGCCTCCTGATGCTATTAAAGAGCGTGAGGGTGTTATGAGTGGTCGTATGATGACTATTGCCCCTACTCTAACTGGTCGGGGTCATCCTTACCAGAATGCTTCTAACTCGGCATCGCTTACTGAATCTCTAACTGAAGCGAAATCCATATCTCTTGATAATGGGACTTCTGTCACTCTGTCAGATGTAAATGCGTCATATTGGAGACCGATAAAACAATCTGTTGTCCCAGATGCTTCGCGAGTTGTCTTTGACTACCAGAAGGAAAGCAATAAACCAACTTACTCTGTTCTGCTTGCGGATTTGTTTCCTTTCCTGAAGACCAATCAGCTTCCGCTCTTTATGATGTCAGAGCAGGTCAGTATCCATTTAACTTTTACTGACAGAAAGTCCGATGCTACATCTGAGCGTATCTCCATCACCGAGGGAGCAACACTCGCCAAGGATGCCGCTCTTGTCCGTGGAGACTGCCAGATGATCGCGGATTACATTTTTTATCCACAGGATTTAATGGAGCAGTATCGTCAGGCGAACGCTAATATGT
>Ga0129351_1000711_pt1 | contig 12712 bp, 13 predicted proteins | sample CPBDNA_8_FD_94423 | JGI IMG/M metagenome (GOLD analysis project Ga0129351, IMG submission 94423) | Freshwater to marine salinity gradient microbial communities from Chesapeake Bay, USA - CPBay_Sum_27_0.2_DNA | ecosystem: Environmental > Aquatic > Marine > Coastal | place: USA: Chesapeake Bay... | reverse complement strand
ATCCAAATTGGGGACATCCGCCGCGTGCGAATCACCCAAAGCAATCCGAATTCTTTGGACGGCCAAGCCCTCAATTAGAGCCATTTCGTGTTCCGCGCCACATTTCACTATTTGCCATAAAACGACAATAACTGCTCTCTAGGGAACTATTTCCATGTGCAAAACAGTTCCAAGGAATGAGTCACATTCTCGCCATATTTTCGATAAATTTGAGGCGAATTGGTTAAAAAAACCCGAGCCAGCTCCCCTAAAATATGTCAATTAATACCGTTGTGTAGTTTATACACCCACATGAATACGTATGGAGACTGTTTTGAGTATGATTAATCGATTGGGGGGCGGATTGTTATTTTTGGTGCTGGGTAGATTTTGCGTGTTGGGGACTTCGGCTGCGGCGCAGGCGGAACGCTATGTACCAACCATCTGGGTTGATCCAGATGGATGTGAACACTGGGTCATGGATGATGGCGCCGAGGGTTATATGAGCCCTCATCTTACACCGGAGGGATTACCGGTGTGTCGCCAAGGTCCAACATGCGGTACCTTAAATACCGATCAGTTCTTTGGAACTGATCAACATCGCATTGATGCTCGTGGACGTGCGCGCTTGTTGAATTTCTTTAGAAGTTCAGAAGCCACGGTGTTTTCAATCGCGGGGCATACGGATGCACGTGCATCTGATGCCTATAACCTGCGGCTGTCGCAGCGACGGGCAAATGCCGTTGCGGCAATCGTACGCGAGGCGGGTAAGCAAGTCAGCCAATCTGTTGGTTATGGCGAACGCAAACCCCGCGCAACGAACAACACAGCAGAAGGCATGTCACAAAACAGACGTGTCGAAATTATCTGCGTACGTTAGTTATGAGCACATTATGAGTATGTTTGTTAAACGGGCCATGTTGGCCGTGCTTCCCCTTGGGCTTAGTGCCTGTGGCGGCGGCGTAGAATTGATGTCGAAGGCGATGTTCATGGGACAAGCCAATGATAACAAAGCAATTGACCGTGGGTTTGATGCAAAACCACTTACCGAACTTCAGGCGGGCATTTGGATTGATCCAAACGGCTGTCACCATTGGATCATTGACAATGGTGTTGAAGGGTACATGGATGCGCGGCGCTACCCTGATGGACGCCCCGTGTGTGATCCATCTGCGGTCCGCAATTCTTTAGGTGGTACATTTAAAGCAGGTGGCACAAGCCTGCTGGGTGATCCGATTTAAACCGCGACGTGTTGGGGACCATTCGATATGAATGGTTCCCGATGCACCTGCGGTTTATAGGTTCTCTGGCTGTGGCATGCCCAAAACGTGGTATCCACCATCAACGCGGATAATCTCACCCGTTGTGCAAGCCCCCGCATCAGACACCAAATAAACGGCCGTTCCACCCACAGCCTCAAGCGTTGCATTAGAACGTAACGGCGCGTTTTGGTCTGTATGTTTATAGGTTTTACGCGCACCACCGATAGCAGCACCCGCAAGTGTTTTCATCGGACCGGGGGAAATGGCATTGACGCGAATTCCATCAGGACCCAAGTCATTTGCCAAATAACGTGTCGTGGCCTCGAGTGCGGCTTTCGCCACACCCATCACGTTATAAAATGGTGTCACCTTGTTTGATCCTTGATACGTCAGGGTGATCAAGGTGCCACCGTTTTCTTCCATCATGGGATGCGCACGACGCGCTACCTCGATGAAGGAATAGGCCGAGATATCCAGCGAATTTTTGAAATTATCGCGTGAGGTGTTCACAAAACGGCCCGTCAGCTCGTTTTTGTCGGAATAGGCAATGGCGTGCACCACGAAATCAATCGTCGGCCAACGCGCGGCCAACTGGTCAAATGCGGCATCAAGGCTTGCGTCATGAGTCACATCCACATCGACCATAAAATCCGATCCAACCGATGCCGCCAAGGGCGCCAATCGCTGACCAAAGGCGTCGCCCTGATAGGTGAATGCCAATTCTGCGCCTGCCTCTGCCAATGCCTTGGCAATACCCCAAGCGATGGACCGTTCATTGGCCACACCCATGACCAAACCGCGTTTTCCAGCCAGTGATTGCATATTTTTCTGCCCCGCTCGTCGTTCTTTGACCCTAAATGACGGTTTTCCCTCTGGGCGTCAAGCGTGGGTCAGCACCCCAAAACCTGTTGGAGTACTGGCTGATCGTTGGGACATTACCCGCGGTATTTTGACATCAGCATGGACCCATTGGTTCCGCCAAAGCCAAAGCTGTTGGTCATCACCGTATCAAGGCCCGCGTTTTCAACAAGGCTTGTTGCGATTTCCGCAGGATCAAGGGCGGGATCCAATGTTTCCACGTTGATCGAGGGCGCAATGAAATCATTGTCCAACATCAACAAACAATAAATCGCCTCTTGGGCGCCTGTCGCCCCTTGGCTGTGACCTGTCATGGATTTTGTGGAACTGACAGGGGGTGTTGATCCCTGACCAAAGACGCGGCGCACGGCCTCGATCTCGCCCACATCGCCAACGGGTGTCGATGTACCGTGGGCATTGATATAAGATACCTTGCGATCACTGTTCAGGGATTGCAATGCAAGGCGCATCGCGCGCTCGCCGCCCTCACCCGATGGGGCAACCATATCGTGCCCATCTGATGTCGCTCCATAGCCCGTGACCTCTGCATAGATTTTGGCACCACGCGCCAAGGCGTGTTCCAAATCCTCTAACACAACGATGCCACCGCCGCCGCCAATCACGAAACCATCGCGATCTGCGTCAAATGCGCGGGATGCGCGTTCGGGGGTGTCGTTATATTTGGATGACATCGCGCCCATCGCGTCAAACAGGCAGGACAATGTCCAATCCAATTCTTCTCCGCCCCCTGCAAACATCACGTCCTGTTTGCCCATCATGATCTGTTCCGCGGCATTGCCGATACAATGCAAGGATGTGGAACAGGCCGAGGTGATGGAATAGTTGATGCCCTTAATCTTGTATGCGGTCGATAGGTTCGCCGAAATGGTTGAGGACATGCATTTTGGAACCGCAAGTGGCCCAATGCGTTTGGGAGATCCTGCCTTTAATACAACCTGATGGGCCGCGAACATTGAACTGGTTGACGGGCCACCTGATCCTGCCACCAATCCCGTGCGTTCGTTTGAAACCAAAGATTGATCCAAACCCGCGTCTGCAATCGCCTGTTCCATCGCCAAATACGCATAGGCCGCGCCTGCTCCCATGAAACGAAGCGTACGTTTGTCGATCATATCGGCCAGGCTTAACCCCTTGATATCGCCTGCGATCTGACTACGGAATCCGTATTCCTTCATGTCCTCATTCGCGGTGATACCAGAGCGACCTGCCTTCAGGCTCTCTAGTACTTCGGACGCATTGTTCCCGATTGATGAAACAATCCCTAACCCTGTGACAACCACTCGGCGCATGTCGCTCTCCCTCTTCTTCTGTCTTTAGCTCTCTGAAAGAGCGACTTTCATATCTTTTACCTGATAGATCACTTCGCCATCCGCTTCGACGATCCCATCCGCAACACCCATCGTCAGGCGGCGTGTTTGCACAGCCTTGGTGAAATTCACACGATAGGTCAGCATTTTGCGATCTGGGCGCACCATGCCAGTCAGTTTGACTTCACCAACCCCAAGCGCATAACCGCGCCCCTGCCAGCCGCGCCAGCCAAGGTTAAAGCCCGTCAACTGCCACAAGCCATCAAGGCCCAAACATCCAGGCATGATTGGGTTTCCGGGGAAGTGGCAGTCAAAAAACCAAAGATCAGGTTTGATATCGAATTCCGCGATCACATGGCCCTTGCCATGTTCGCCTCCATCCTCGGAAATTTCCGTGATGCGATCCATCATCAACATCGGAGGTTCAGGCAATTGCGCATTTCCTGGTCCGAACAATTCGCCGCGGGCACATTTTAACAAATCGTCGCGGTCAAAACTTGATGGATATGGTGACATAGTATCGCTCTCATTTTTGTATGCTTTCGCGCTCTCTAGCATCCGCAGCTCTGATCTTGCAAGTATTCTCACTTGTATCACAGGCCCCGAATGACGAAAAGAATTGAAACTGCCCGCAAAACGATCATATTATGGGGTGAACATGGAACGGAAGCTTTGAATGCGAACAGTGTCGACACAACGTGCCCACGACTGGCTGGCGAAATCCGATCTGCGCCCAACGCGGCAGCGGGTCCTTTTGGCTGAGGCATTGGTGGGGGATGGACAGCACCGCCATGTCACGGCGGAAAACCTGTTTGAACGGGCCCAAGGCAGTGGTGAAAAGGTATCATTGGCCACCGTTTACAACACTCTGCGTGCATTTTGCGATGCAGGGCTGTTGCATGAAATCACCGTCGACGGCACCAAAAGCTATTGTGACACAAACACCCATGATCACCCCCATTTCTATTGGGAAGACTACGCAAAGCTGAGCGATGCGCCTGCGGAAGAATTGAAAATCATGCAGCTACCTGATGCCCCAGATGGCACCGAAATCGCATCTATCGATGTTGTAATCCGACTTCGCAAAAAAGGATAATCCCATGCGCGCTGTGACGTATTCTGCCTTTGGCCCTGCCAAGGATGTGATGAAGCTTGTCCAAATGGACACCCCCACCCCAGCCGCGGGTGATGTTTTGGTAGAAGTTGAATATTCAGGCGCAAACCCATCAGATGCCAAGGCGCGCGCAGGCGCACGCCCCGGTGTGACGAAACCCGCATTTGATGTGATTGTCCCAAATTCAGATGGGGCAGGAATAATCACGGCCGTGGGTCAGGGCGTGGACCCTGCCCGCATTGGATCGCGCGTTTGGATTTGGAATGGGCAATGGCAGCGCCCCTTTGGCACCTGCGCTGAATATATCGCGCTGCCCTCAGATCAGGCGGTGGATATGCCCGATAATATGAGCATGGAAACCGGCGCATGTTTGGGTATTCCTGGTCTGACAGCTGCGCATGCGGTTTTGGGCGGCGGTGATGTTGCGGGCATGACGCTGTTGATCTCGGGCGGTGCGGGATCCGTTGGGCACAATGCCATTCAACTGGCCAAATGGGCGGGTGCAACGGTGATTGCCACAGGGTCGCCCGATGCGTTTGATCGGATCACAGCCGCAGGCGCAGATCATGTTTTGGATTATCGCGCGGCTGATTTGGCGGATCAAATTTTGGCACTTGCGCCAAACGGGGTCGACCGCGCGGTTGAGGTTGAATTCGGGCTAAACGCAGATTTGTTGCATCAAATCGTGCGCGCCAACGGAATTATCGCCGCCTATGGGTCGGGCAAGGAAATGGCCCCAACCTTTCCTTTTGGTCCCTATCTGTTCAAGGCTATCACCATCGACATCGTGTTGATCTATATTCTACCCACGGCAGAGCGGGACGCCGCCATTGATGCATTACACCGCGCCCATGCAGCGGGCGCGTTCAAACCCGCGGTGCATCACATCCTGCCCTTAGACGACAGCGCCGCGGCCCATGACGCCACAATGACACCTGGGCGCGCCGGTGCGGTATTGATAAAGATGCGTTAATTCCCAACACGCTGAGTTTTCCTGCGCAGCGCGACACGCATATCTGTCAAAAAAATTACGTGCATTCCCCTTCCCCCCAGCGCGTAAACATGGTTTCTTGATCAAAAGATCAGGAGAGATTTATGCCAATCAAAGCATGCGTATTTGATGCCTATGGAACATTATTTGATGTGGCGGCCGCTGCGCGTATCGCAGCAGCCGAGCCAGAGCATGCGAAATTGGCGGCAATCTGGCCGCAACTGGCGGAAATTTGGCGTTCAAAGCAGCTTCAATATACTTGGTTGCGTGCGATCACAGGGGATTACACAGATTTTTGGCAAGTCACCCAAGATGGATTGGATTTCGCCATGGCCGCGCTCAGCCTTGAGGGCGAGGCCGAGATGCGCGAGCGCCTTTTGGCACTTTATTGGGAATTACAGGCCTATGAAGAAGTGCCCGAAATGCTTGCCAAACTAAAGGAACAAGGGTTCATCACCGCAATCTTGTCAAATGGATCACCCGATATGCTGAATGGCGCGGTGCGATCTGCGGGATTAGAACAGCTGTTGGATGACGTTTTATCCGTGGAAAGTGTTGGCATTTTCAAACCCAGCGCCAAGGTCTACAACCTCGTTGGTGAAAAGCTGGGCGTCGCCCCAAGAGAGGTTTTGTTTGTTTCATCCAACGGATGGGACGCGGCGGGGGCCTGTGGATACGGGTTTCAAACCGTCTGGGTGAACCGCGCAGGTGATCCAAGAGACAATCTGCCCGCGGAACCAAACTTTGAACTTGATGATCTGACACTGATCCCTGATTTGGCCTCACGCTAATGCCACATTTCAAAACGTCTGACGGCTTAAACCTGCACTACACGGATCAGGGTGCGGGGTTGCCCATTCTGTGTTTGGCGGGATTGACGCGATCAGGGCGCGATTTTGAGTTTGTTGCCCCCCACCTACACGATGTTCGCCTGATCACACTGGATTATCGCGGGCGGGGTGCATCGGATTGGGCGGACGATTTCACAACCTACGCCGTGCCACGCGAAACGCAGGACGCAATCGAGTTACTGGATGATCTGGGATTAGAAAAGGTTGCGATTTTGGGCACCTCCCGCGGTGGGTTGAATGCAATGTATATGGCCGCAACTGCCAAAGACCGCCTTTTGGGTGTTGCGTTAAATGATGTTGGACCCAAGTTGGAACAGGCGGGTTTGGATATCATTTCCGATTATTTGGGCCGCCGCCCCGCCGCAAAAACCCATGCCGAGGCGGCAGAGGCGCGCGCGCGCACCGCAACAGGTTTTGCAAATGTGCCCCCCTCCCGCTGGTTAGAGGAAGCGCGCATTTTGTATCAGGAACATCCAGATGGCCTGCATCTGACCTATGATCCAAAACTGCGCGATGCGGTGATAGACGGGTTCAAAAATGCAGGCGATGTAGATGCATGGCCCCTGTTTGATGCGCTAAACGGTTTGCCCACGGCCCTGATCCATGGTGCGAATTCTGATCTCTTGTCACGGAAAACCGCACTGGAAATGAAACGACGCATGCCCAACATGCACCTGACCCATGTTCCAGATCGCGCGCATATTCCGTTTCTGGATGAACCTCAATCGCTCGTCACATTGTCCGCCTGGATTAAGGAGATGAAAGATGGACTATAACCGCATTCGCGCCGCCAATGATCGCCTGATGGGACATAAACGTGTGACGCCCCTTCTGTCCTCGCCTTTTCTTGATGACATTGCGGGAAAGCGGGTTTTTGTAAAACCCGAATGCTTGCAACACACGGGCAGTTTTAAATATCGCGGTGCCTTTTCTGCGGTATCCGCCCTGCCCGATGAAACACGTGCCAAGGGTGTGATCGCCTTTTCCTCGGGCAATCATGCGCAGGGTGTGGCCTTGGCCGCGCGTCAACACGGGATCAGTTCGGTGATTATCATGCCAGCGGACGCGCCAAAGACGAAAATCGACAACACCCGCGCCTTAGGCGCAGAGGTGGTGCTTTATGATCGCGAACACGAAGATCGTGATGAAATCGGCGCACGAATTTCACAGGAACGCGATCTAACCCTGATCAAACCCTTTGACGAACCAGAGGTGATTGCGGGCCAAGGCACCTGCGGTCTGGAAATCGCACAGCAGGCCGCCGAATTGGGCATAAAGGATGCGGATGTTTTGGTCTGTTGCGGGGGTGGCGGCCTGACATCCGGGATCGCACTGGCATTGGAACAGGATGCACCTAACATGCGTGTGCGTCCCGTCGAACCCGAGGGGTTTGACGATGTGTGCAGATCCCTAATCTCTGGTCAAATTGAACGCAATCCCACCACTTTGGGCAGCCTATGTGATGCGATTGTCACCCTGTCCCCAGGGCAGTTGACCTTTCCCATCATGCAGCGGTTGTGCCATGCGGGGATCACAGTGACCGAGGAACAGGCACTGCATGCCATGCAACTGGGCCATGACAGGTTGAAAATTACGATTGAACCGGGGGGTGCGGTGGCGCTGGCCGCGGCCCTCTTCTATGGTGATCAGACATCATCAGACTGCGTGATCGCGGTTGCCTCGGGCGGGAATGTTGATAGAGATGTGTTCGAACGCGCGCTAACCGCATGAGGGCATAAATGAAAATCGCAAAATTAGATCACATTGATCTACATTATCGCGTTGACGGGAACCCAAATGGGCGTCCCGTTGTTTTTGCAAATTCGCTGGGCACCGATCTGCGCCTATGGGACGCGGTCCTACCCCTGTTGCCGCAGGGCAATTGTTATATCCGTTATGACAAACGCGGACACGGGCTATCGGCCTGTCCACCTGCCCCCTATTCCATGGGAAGCTTGGTGCGCGATGTTGAGGCATTGTTGGACCATCTGAACGTCAAAGATGCGCTGTTTGTTGGCCTATCCATCGGCGGGATGATCGCCCAAGGTTTGGCGGTAAAACGCATGGATTTGGTGCGTGCCATGGTCCTGTCCAACACGGCGGCTAAAATAGGCCAACCCGCATTGTGGGAGGATCGCATCAATGCGGTGCGCAAATCTGGTATCGCGGCCCTGTCTGATGCGGTGATGGAACGCTGGTTTGGGGCCGATTTCCGTGCAACACCCGAATTGGCCGCATGGAAAAACATGTTAGAACGTCAACCTGACGACGGCTATATCGGATGCTGTCAGGCCATTTCTGGAACGGATTTTTACACGCCCACATCTGGATTACGCCTGCCGACCTTGGGGATTGCAGGATCAGAGGATGGATCAACACCCCCTGATTTGGTGCGCGAAACGGTTGAGTTGATCCCGGGTTCCCGTTTCGAATTGATCCGCCGCGCGGGACATTTGCCCTGCGTTGAAATCCCCGCTGAATATGCCCGTATCCTAAGTGAATTCATGACAGAGGTTGGACATGCCTGATATTTTGTTGGTCCATGGGTCCTGCCATGGTGCCTGGGCCTTTCGCGATCTTGCGCCTGCCCTGCAGGATTTGGGGTATACGGCACGTGCGATTGATTTACCTGGGCATGGGAACAACCCCCACCCCATCGCCGACATTACACTGGACCTATATGCCGATGCGATTTTGGACGCGATCGGGGATAGTGCGATTGTTTTGGGCCATTCCATGGCGGGCTTTCCCATTTCGGCTGCGGCAGAAAAGGCGCCTGATCGGATTGATCGCCTGATCTACCTATGTGCCTATGTTCCACGCAATGGCGTCTCCCTTACCGACATGCGCAAAGAGGCCCCGCGCCAACCGATCCTCGAAGGCATTGAACGCACTGCGGATGGTTTGGGCATGAATATCCTGCCCCATAAGGCGCGTGATTTATTCTATCAGGATTGTTCAGATGCAGATGTGGAATTTGCGATTGCAAACCTATGCACACAGGCCATCAAGCCGCAGGCCACCCCAATCCAAATTGGCGAAAATTATGCCCGCGTTCCAAAATTCTATATCCGCTGTACAAAAGATCAAACCATCCCACCAGAACATCAATTGACAATGGTGTCGGATTGGGACCAAACAGATGTCTATGACATCGCGCGCAGTCATTCGCCGTTCTTTTCAGATCCCCTTGGGTTGGCGGCATTGATTGATCAGATCATGAAGGATTAAACCCATGGCGGCCTCTCTGTTTGATAGTCCGAATTACGCAAAACTCTTTCCCGTTGGAGATGCGGGCCGCCTGTTTACAGATACCGCCGAAGTGCGTGCGATGATGTTGGTCGAAGGGACGCTTGCCATATTGCAGGGCAAGGCGGGCACAATCCCCGAAATCAGCGCACAGGCCATTCATCGCGCCTCGCTCGAGTTGCAAATTGATCCTGCTGGTTTGAGCGATGCTACGGGACAAAATGGGGTAAGTGTTCCTGGACTGGTTGCGGAATTTAGGAAACTGATGCAGGCGCCCGAACATGCACAATATCTGCATTTTGGGGCAACATCGCAGGATATTACGGATACCGCGTTGATGCTGCGCTTGCGTCAGTTACTGGGGTTGCAGGAAAGCGCGCTCAAATCCATGATCGCGCATTTGCGCAAACTGGCGACAGATCACGCCGAAACCCCGATGGTTGCCCGCACCTATGGGCAATCTGCAACGCTGACCAGCTTTGGGGCAACAGTTGCATCATGGGGTCATCCATTGATTGATTTGCTGGATGAAATGGAAAACCTACGCGCCAGCACACTTTGGGTGTCCCTTGCGGGCGCGGCGGGCACGGCCTCGGCTTTAGGGGACGATCCAACGGGACTTCGCGCCGAATTGGCCGCCGCATTGGGATTACAAGATCCAAAACGCAACTGGCACAATGATCGTAGTCCAATCCAGCGTATCGCCGCATGGCAAACCCGATTGAACCAAGCCCTGGGCAAATTTGCCCAAGACATTTTGATCCATTCTCAAAGCACCCTGAAAACCGTGCAAATCGGCGCAACAGGTGGATCATCAACCATGCCACAAAAGGAAAATCCGGTTCAGGCATCGACGATTGTGGCATTGGCCAACCAAGCTGTCGGTTTACAAACCACTCTGACCCTTGCCGCTCAACATAAAGAGGCACGTGACGGCGCTGCGTGGTTTAGCGAATGGTTGGCCCTGCCCCAATTGTGTTTGGGGGCCATGGCGGCCCTGACAATTGCAAATGATATCTCTGCTGCTGTATCGCCAAACCAAACGGCGCTGTCAGCACAGATCACAGCCACGAACGAAATGATCCATGCCGAGGCGTTAAGTTTTGAATTGGCCAAAACGATGCCCCGCACCGAGGCGCAAGCCACCGTCAAACAATTGTGCCAAGAGGCACTGGCCACAGGATCAAATTTGATCGCCTTGGCAAAAACAAAGTATCCATTCAACGATGCCGCCCAGTTTGGCAGCGCAAATCAAATGGGCACCGCGCCAGAGCAGGCCCACGCCTTTGCCGTGCGCGCCAAAGAGGCAGAGACATCGTGAACAAATCAAAAATCAACTTCCCAGTTATCATCATCTTGATGACGGTACTGCTCGACTCGATGGGGATCGGCATCATGATCCCTGTGATGCCCGAATTGTTCAAATCGGTCCTACCCAATTCCACAACTGCCGATGCATCGGTTTGGGCCGGCGCATTTGCCTCGGTTTTTGCGATGATGCAATTTCTATTTGGCCCCCTTCTGGGCACTCTGTCAGATCGGGTGGGACGCAAACCTGTGATCCTGATCTCTTTGATCGTGATGGTTGCGTATTATCTGATCATGGCTGTGGCGCAGACCGTTTGGTTATTGCTGATCGGGCGGATTGTGGGCGGGATAACGGCGGCGACCCATGCCACAGCCTCGGCCTATATCGCCGATATTTCCACGTCTGAGGAGAAGGCTGCGCGTTTTGGGCTTGTCGGGGCGGCCTTTGGTATGGGGTTTGTTTTGGGGCCCGTTTTGGGCGGCCTGCTGGGTGAATTTGGCCCGCGCGCCCCGTTTTATGCGGCGGCGGCCTTAGCCGCGCTAAACGCCCTGTCCTGTGCGATTTGGCTGCGCGAAAGCGTAACGGATGATATCCGCCAAAGCTTTGATTGGCGTCGCGCCAACCCCTTTGGTGCATTTCAGGCGCTGGCCAAATTGGGCGGATTGCGGGACATGTTCATTGTCTTTCTTCTTTATTCCATCGGCACCGCGATTTATGCGGCCATCTGGCCCTTTTTCACCGAAGTGCGCTTTGACTGGTCACCCGGGATGATTGGGATATCGCTGACCATTTATGGGGTTTGTTTTGCGGTTGTTCAGGGGGCATTGGTCAAACCCTTTATCGCCAGTTTTGGCGAACGGCGCACATTAATTTATGGATTGGTGATTGAGGTAATATCGCTGTGGCTCATCTCAATCATGACGAACGGGATAATCCTATTGATGATGATCCCATTTGCGGCCCTTGGCGTGATTGCCCAACCCCCACTGCAGGCCTGGATGTCACGTGCCGCGGGGGACAGAAATCAAGGCGCATTGCAGGGTGTTATTAGCAGTTTGAACGCCTTGGCCATGATGATCACACCGATCACGATGACCAGCATCTTTTACGCGTTTAGCAAAGATGACAGCGCGTTTTATTTCCCGGGCATGCCCTTTTTCATCTCGGGCATCTTGGTTCTGATCGCGCTCTTGGTGTTCTTTCGCATCCCTTCGCAAAAATAATGCCGCCTAACGACCATTGATGACGATTTCGGGCTTGCGTCTGCGCCTGTCTGTTCCAAACTGACGAAAAATCAGTGAGGACATAAGATGACCCGCATCAAAGCTGCCGTATGCCACGAATTTGGCAAACCCCTGCATGTCGAGGATATCGACCTGCGCGCACCTGAAAATGAAGAAATCGAGGTCACATTGGGTGCCGTCGCGATTTGCCATTCGGATATTTCCTTTGCCAATGGGGACTGGGGTGGGTTCCTGCCTGCGGTTTATGGGCACGAGGCCGCGGGCCGTGTAAGCGCGGTTGGGGATAATGTGCGCGGTCTGGAAATTGGCGATCATGTTGTTGTGACGTTGATCCGTGCCTGTGGGCATTGTTCAAACTGTTCAGGGGGCGCACCAACCATATGCGAAACCCCTGTGGATGGGGTTGAAGGACCAATCAAAACAGTCGAGGGCGCACCCCTGATGCAGGCGATGGCCTGTGGAGCATTTGCGGAAAAGGTGGTTGTGGCCCAATCCCAAGTCGTGAAAATCCCTGAAAGCGTCCCCTT
>Ga0129351_1000706_pt1 | contig 12730 bp, 19 predicted proteins | sample CPBDNA_8_FD_94423 | JGI IMG/M metagenome (GOLD analysis project Ga0129351, IMG submission 94423) | Freshwater to marine salinity gradient microbial communities from Chesapeake Bay, USA - CPBay_Sum_27_0.2_DNA | ecosystem: Environmental > Aquatic > Marine > Coastal | place: USA: Chesapeake Bay... | reverse complement strand
GCGCAGTATCGGCAGGTCGGCAACGCGGTCCCGCCAACGCTCGCGAGGGTCGTGGGCGAGGTGGTAGCACGCGCAGCCAACCAGACCACCCCACCCAACCCGTCGAGCGCGGGCGCTGGGTAGCGTGCAGCCCGCCCGGTGTCCGCGTCGCCGGCTGACACCTGACACGGCCCCGGGCGGGCGCTACTACACAAGGGGGAGACGATGATCACGGGCATACTCAATCGACCGAGTGACGCGCGCGACGGCTTGCTCGCGGAGGATCTGATCCGCGTGCTGACCCAGCGACGGCGCGACCTGTCGCTGACCCGCGCGCGCGTGGCCGAGCGCATGAACCACGAGACGCCCGCCGCCGTGGTGGCGTGGGAAACGGGCCACCGCTACCCGCGGATCGACGCGCTGATCGCGTGGTGCCGGGTGCTGCGGTGGGATCTGACGGACGCGATCCGCGCGGCGACAGACCGTCGATCGGCAATCACACGACGGGGGCGGCCATGATGACGCTGCACGAGGTGCTAGCGGCGCTTGGCTACACGACCGCGCCGGCAGGGCACTATCGCAGGCACATCATCGACGCGGACGGCGTGACGGTCTACACGGGCGCGGCGCATCAGGTGTGGTGGTGGCTGCGCGAGACGGGGCAGATCGACGCAAGCTGCGAGCCGGTGAGGCGGGAGGGGAAGTCGTGACGTGGGATCTACGCTGCGGACGGTGGCAGGACACGCTGGCGGGCGTCGAGTGCGATGCGCTGATCGTTGATGCGCCCTACTCCGCGCGGACGCATGGGGGGCATGACTCCGCGCCGACCGTGGGTGGGTTGTATGGTCGCACGACTCATGGGTCGCATCGCTCAGGTCTTGCGCTATCGCGTCCGGGAGTATCAACAACGGCTTGTGTGCGGAGAGCAATCAACTATGACGGGTGGACGCAGGATGACGTGCGCGCGTTCGTTGCGTCGTGGGCACCACGCACGCGCGGATGGATCGTGACGATCACTGATCACGTTCTTGCTTCGGTTTGGGATGCCGCGCTAGCCGACGCGGGGCGCTACGTTTTCGCGCCGCTGCCTTGGTTTTCGCCCGGGTCGCGCGTTCGGCTAACAGGCGATGGGCCGTCCTCGTGGACGTGTTGGATCGTCGTCGCGCGCCCTCGCAGCGGCGAGGACCGCAACGGGCGACCGTTCAACAAGTGGGGCACACTGCCGGGCGGGTACATGTTCACCAGCGATGGCATCGGTAACACCCCGAATGGGGGACGCAAGCGAACAATCGTTGGAGGCAAACCCCCCGCCCTCATGCGCGCCCTCGTCCGCGACTACACGCGCCCCGGCGATCTTGTCTGCGACCCGTGCGCGGGAGGCGGCACAACGCTGCTTGCTGCCGTGCAGGAGGGCCGGCGCGCGGTCGGTTCAGAGATGGACTCGGAGACGCACGCCCAAGCCGTTGCGCGCCTCGAGCGCGAGCTGCGGCAAGGCGGGCTGTTTCGCGCGCCGACAGTCCCAGCGTCTGAACAAGTGGGCCTCGACCTGTGAACGAGTGGTCAGGCCGCACCCCGCGAGCGTGGCAGCGTAACGCGCTGCCTGTCTGCCTCGATGCGCTCCGCGAGGGCGTGCGCGGTGTGGTGCATGCCGTTATGGGCAGCGGCAAATCGCTATTGCTCGCAGAGGTGATCGCGCGACAACCCAGCGACGCGCGGATCCTCGTGACGACGCCAACGATCGCGCTAGTCGAGCAGTTGCACGCCACGATCTCGCAGCGACTAGGCGAGCCCGTGGGCCGCGTCTACACCCTACGCTCGGACGTGCAGCGCGTGACGGTCGCTTGCGTCCCGTCTGCACGTCGTCTGCTCGATCGCATCCCAGATTGGGATCTCTGGATTGCAGACGAGGCGCACCGCACCGAGTGCGACAGCCTGACCGCGCTAGATCTGCCCGCTGCCCGTCTCGGAATGTCGGCCACACCCTACACTGGCGACGGACGCGGCAGCTTGTCGCTATTTGAGCGCGAGATCGTGCGCTACGACGCCGACGACGCGATCCGCGACGGGGTGATCGTCCCGCCCACCGTCTACCCGTACACAGGCGGGGCGGAGATCCCCGACGATGCGACGGGGGATGTCGCACTCGACATCGTGTGCCGGCACATGCTCGAGCGGCACAACCCCGAGGGGCCGGGGATCGTCAACGCATCGAGCAAGGCGGAGGCCGAATCCGTCGCCCGATGGCTGACCGCGATCGGGTGGCCCGCGCTGCCTATCCACTCCGACCACCACGACAGGGCCGAGCGCCTCGAGGCGCTGCGACGCGGGGACGTGCGTTGTCTGGTCCACGTCGCGCTGCTCGTCGAGGGCGTGGATCTGCCGTGGCTGCGGTGGATTCTGTGCCGACGCAAGATCGCGTCAAAGGTGCGTTTCGCTCAGGAGATCGGGCGCGTGCTGCGAGCGGCACCGGGCAAGACGCGCGCGATCGTCCTCGACCCACACGATCTGTTCGGCGTCCATGATCTCGCAGGCGTGGCGCGTCTGGGCGAGCTGATCCGCGCCGCCGAGGGGGAGCGCCCCGACGCCACCGGAAACGGGGGACAAGTCGATCCCGAATCTCTGCGACCACAGACCGTAGACGGGGCAACGGCAATCTTGCGGCACGTTCACCGGACGCTAGTGGCGCGCGGCTCAATCCAAAAGCGCCCGTCTCGGACGTGGCACAAAATGCCGCGCAGTGACAAACAATCCGCGCTTGTGTCTAGCTTGGCGTGGACCACGCACAAGGTGCCGGATGGGCCGTGGCGGGCGGGGTTGACCCGTGCTTGTCGGATAGATTTAGACCGGGGTGACACAGCACGTCTCATTGATGTGTTGCTGTATCTCCGCAGGAAAAGGGGCTAAGATATGCGCGCGCGCATCCGGCCCCGTGAGCCGTCTGCCTCCCCTCCCCTGTCGCTCCGGGGCTGGGTGCGTGCATTCCGCACAGGCAGACAATACCGCGCCGATGGGGGCGCAATAGTGAGGCAGACAAGATGACAGATTCAAAGATGATTCGCGGCATGAGTGCGGAGGAATACCACGCAGATCCGCGGCCCTCGTGGTCCACGGTCAAACTCGCAATGCTTGACTGTCCGCTGGCGGCAAAAGTCCGCAGCGAGACGCAGAGCGAGCCGACGCCCGCGATGCAGTTTGGATCGCTGGTCCACACGCTGACGCTCGAGCCAGAGACGTTTGATCGGCTCTATCACGTCACGGAGGCGACGCGGCGCGGAACGAAAGCATGGAAGGCCGACGAGGACGAGGCAGGCGATCGCACGCTGATCAAGTCGAGCGAATACCTTGAGGCGCAAGCACTCGCGGAGCTGCTTCGGGGTGCCGCTGCCGACGCCGGGATCACGATCGATCCTGAGTGGGTTGAGTTGTCTTGCTACTCGTCGCGACCCGGCACGCCAGCCCGTGCGCGGCCCGATCTGCTCGACCCGAAAACGGGTCTTGTGTGGGACGTGAAAACCACGCGCAGTCTGCGCCCGCAAGCGTTCATGCGGCAATGCCTGAATCTCGGGTACTACGGACAGATCGTCAACAACGCTGAGATCCTGTCGGATGTACTCGACACCGAGATCAAGCCGGGCGGAATCATCGCGGTACAGACCGGGTTTCCGCGCCATGCAATCGCGCTGCCGTTTGGCGAGGACGCGCTGGCAGTCGGTGGCCACCAATACGCCGAGGCATGGCGGATCTGGCTCGACTGCGAGGCCGCGGACCACTGGCCCGCTTACGAGTACCCGGGCGGTGTCCTTGGCGTGCCGTCGTGGATGGAATCTGAAAGCGCCGATGACGACGAGTAGCGTCCCAGACGCGTCCACGTTGATCCTGCGGCGCGTGCCGGAATGTCGGCAGTGCCGCGGGATCGCGTGGCGATTCGACACACACCACGACGGGCAGCGGACGATCAAAGACGCTGAGTGCCGCGAATGCCGCTGGATTATCTGCGACATTGAGGGCGCAGGCCGTCGAGAATGGGCCGCGCAGTGGTGCGAGCGACTGATCGACACCGATCCGCCTGTGTGGCTGCGCCGTTATCCGCCGTGGGGATACGTTTGGCGGTGGCGCACAAATCGCGCTAGGTAGCGGATCGCGGTACAGTGCGGCCCCAAGCACCCGAGGAGGCTCCGTGACGCAGACGCTAGAGCAGTGGCTACGCGAGCCCGCCCGCCGCGACGGCTTGCCCCGCTGGGCTGCTTGGTACGTCCAGCGATGGCAGCGCGATCGGATCGTTCCGCGCGACTGGACAGAGGGCGAGGTCCAGCGCGCACGGCAGGCCGGCAAGCGCATCGCCCGCGACCACGGCGTGACCCCCTGCCCCAAGGCGCACAACCGCCTAACCTCCGACCAGCTCCGCGACGTCATCGACAACCAGCGCGCCGACGAGCCGGATGTTGCCGAGGAGGCCCCCGAGCTGCGCGAGCAGGAGGACGGCACCGCGATCCTGCACGCCAGTGGAACAATCCGCAGCCTGTCCGACCTGCTCGATGCCTGCGACTTCGACCGCGACAAGTGGATCGTGCGCAGCGCGTCGCCGCTCGCATGGACGCAGGGCAAGACGCAGGCCTTCCGCGTCAAGGCCACGCTCTGGCCGCGCCTGACAGAGCTGATCCGGCCCGCCAAAATCGAAGACGTGCCGCCCCCGCCGCCTGCGATGACCGAGGCCCCGCCCGTTACGCTGCTGATCCCCGATTCTCAAAACGGCTACCGTCGCCGGGGGCGCTACGGGCAGACGCTCGAGCCGCTGCACGATCGCCGCGCGTGGGACTGCTGCGTTCAGTTAGCCGAGGCGCTGCGCCCGTCTAGGATCGTGCTGTTGGGCGACATGGTGGACAACGCGGAAGGCTCAAAAAAATGGCCGGTTGGGCGCGATTTGCTGAACACGATACAGCCGACGATCGATGAACTCGCGTGGTGGATCGCACAACTGCGGGTGGCCTGTCCCGACGCCGAGATCGTCTATTTGGAAGGCAACCACGAGGACAGGTTAGACCGGGCAATGATCGCCTATATGCGCGAAATGCAGGGCATTCGGCCCGCAGGCGATCCCGATCCGCTCATAACGTGGGCGCGGCTGCTGCGGCTGGATGATCTCGGGGTGCGCTACGTCGGCCCCTACGGCGAGCGCGTGCAGGTCTACCCTGACGCATACGTCGAGCACGGGACGAAACACGCAGTCGGCGGCGGGTCTACGGGCGATCGCTACCTCGCGCGCGCGGTGTCGTCGGTCTACGTCGGCCACTGCCACAGCCGGTTTTTGACCGCCCGCACGGTGCACGACGGCGGGCGACGGGTGATCGAGTGCGGCAGCCCCGGCACGATCGCGCGAATAGACGGGGCGGTCCCTGCGGTGTCCCCGCGCGTGGACTGGCAGCAAGGCGCGATGATCCTCACGCACGCGGACGGGCAGACGCGCGGGGAGCTGTGCCCGATCGACGACGGGATCCTGCGGTGGCGCGGGCAGCGGATCGCGTGGCGGGACCGCCGCGCGGAGCTTGCCGACGTTCACCCCGCACTCGGCGCGTAGATTTTTCCGCAGCGATTTCGATGCGTTGAAAAAAAAGTTCGCGCGAACGCGAAAAAAGTGCACCCGTGCTGTTGACGTGTCGCAGGTGTGGACATAGCGTGCACCTCACCAAGGCGGGGCACGACGCCACGCCACACACACGGAGACACACCATGTACACGAGCAACACCAAGACCGGCGCGACCCTGACCATCTACCGCGACGAGAGCGACCCGCAGGATGTCGGCCTCGCCTACCGCGTGCCCGGCCTCAACGAGTCCGGCCCGATCGATGACCTCTGCGACCTGCTCGACGTCCTGCGCGACTACCGGCCCGAAAGCCTCGACGACCTGCCCACGTTCGGCGGCGACGAGCCCGACGACACCGTGGGCGTGTGGAGCTGGGACGCCAAGCGGCTGCTCGTCGGCACCTGCTTGGCAGACCTCGAGATCGTCGACCGCTGAACCACAACCGGGGGGCGCGCATCGTACACGCGCGGGAGGACACAATGGCCAAACGTTACACCACACAAGATCGGGCTGCGTACCTGCGCGCCCTCGTTGAGCACAACGGCAACGTCACGCACGCCGCCAAGGCATGCGGACACACCCGCGACACCGTAACCGCTTGGCGGCGGTCGGATGACGATTTCGCTGAGGTTGAGCGCGAGACGATCGAAGCCGCCAAGCGCGCATGCGAGCACCGCCGCCGCGCTGCGTACATGCGCGCCGTGCGCTCGGCCTCGCGCGACAAGCCCGGCTGGCATGACGCTTGGGAGGCCGACCGATGACGATCCACGACGCCGCCCGCGCATGGGCACGACTGACCGCCGCACAACGAGACGCTGCGTTGCGGTGGTCGGGTGACGATGATCCGCCGCCCGCGCGCGCTGTGCTGCTCGCGCTACACCGTGCGGCGCTACAGCACGTTGATGTTAGCGATCTGTCAGGACTGGCGCAGCGGGATGCGGCGCGCTTTTGCGATGACTTGCCGCGCGCGCCACTTGCCCGGCGTGCCGCCCCAAAATCGACGACCTGATCCGCCGTCGTGCGGAACATCGAGGTGGATACGCCCGCCGCTGTAGACCCCGAGGCCTGCTAGCGCGTCGGGCTCGTCTAGCCATAAACGGGCCGCGAGCTGCTGAAACTCCGCGCGCCGTCCATCGGTCGGATCCAGATCCACCGCTGCCCCGCGAAGGTGTGCGCTGTTGCGCGCTCCGCCCACGAGGCGATTGTATCCGGGTGGGCGGTACCCGTTGCCCACGGCGACAGGCGCGCCGTATGCCTCGCGGAGACGATCGGCCATCCGCAACACGCGCACCGCTGCGCCTGCGTACTCGTCCGGTAGGTCTGCGATCTCATGCGTCCGACGCAGGCGAAGGAACTCGCGCGCGGTGAAATGCCGCACGCCTGCCGCGTCGAGCCTGTGCTGTAGCTGTGTCGCGTCCATCAATCCGCCCGCGCCGTGATCTGTAGCAGGGTGGAGGCTTGCACGGCTTGTGCCGGTGTGAGCGCGTAGGGCAAGGCAACGAAGCGATGCAGGCGACCGTCGATGCCCTCATTCGGGCCACCGCGCGCACCAAGCAGGGCTTGCAGGTTGGAAAACCAAGGATTCCCGCCGCTTAAGCCGCTCTGCGTGCCGGTTTCTTCGTCTCCGTCCACCCACACCCGGATCTCATCGCTGGCTGCGGCGTTGGTGTCGTGCGTCGTTACAATGACCCGTAGTTGCCCTGCGTCGACGTCGGCGTCGCGCTCAAAGACAAAGTTGGCCGCACCATCAGCCTTGTGTAGGCCCGTAACCTTGTCGTCGAAGTAGTAGTGAGTAACGCCGCCAACCGTCGGCACGGAACCAGACGCTCCGGCGCGCATTGCACCCGGGCCGCGCACGTTCGTGCCCGCGCCCGTCGGGGTGTAGCACACGGAGATCAGGGTTGCGGTGGTGTGGGTTGACCAGTCAACCGTGGCAGTGGTCGCGTGGTAGTCTGAGCCGCTGAAACCATACGCGACGGCAGGCGTGCCGACTGTCGCGTCGGGCGCGGTGTAAGTGGGGGCACCTGTCGCGCTAGCGGTCAGCCCGCCGCGCCGGGCGACCCAATCGCCCACGGTGTCGCCGTCTGCGTAGCCCTCGAGCGCCACGTCATCGGCGCAGTAGTCCACGACGCCGGGGCGCTCCGTCAGCACGCGCAGCGCGGCTTCGCTTGGCGCGGGGCCTGCCGTCATCGTGTTGGCGATCTGCGAGCGGTAGGCCGGCAGGTTGGCGGCATTTGCGAGCACGACCTAGCACCCCACGCCGAACAGACCCGACGCCCAGACGTCCACGGTCGCGCCGCTGATTGCGCTGATCTCGACGTAGACCCGATCGGCCCCGCCCGTCTGCACGCGGAAAGCGCGCTTCTGTCCGCTCGTAAAAGTCTGCGTGCCGAAAACCTCATTCTGGAACCAATCGGCAGCGTCTGCGTGGTACTCCCACAGTTTGAGCGAGCAAGTACCGCTAGCGGATTCCGCAACGATCTGCGTCCACTGTGCGTCGCGCGCATCCACGCCCGCCGCCGCTCCGCTCGGCGCGCTATTGGTCGCGGTCGCGCCGTTGATCAGCTTGCTTGTGCTTGTCGTCTCGCCGTCTGCGAGGTTGATTTTCCGAGTCGAAACGTACATTAGCGCCACCTCTCCAAACTGCCCCGCAAATACCACGCAGAGACGCCGCCAAGTGTACCACCGGCAACGGCCCAAATCCACGGCGAGCGATACCACGGGACAGGCTGGGGGCGTAGCGCCTCGGCCCGGGTGTCCATTAGCGCGAGGCGCAGCGCCCCGATCTTGCGCGCGCAAGCGTCGTCGCAGGCCCGCAGACGTTGCAACGCCTCGATTGCGTCGGCGTCGCGCTTGCGCTCACAGGCCGTCACCTCAGCGCGCAGAGCCTCGACGTTAGCGATAGCCGACGCCGCGCGTTTGCTGGCCCCGATTGGCCACGCTAGACCGTCGCACGGGGTGTCAGTCGGCACGACCCGCGCACACGGGGCGGCAACGCTCACGGCAGGCGCGAGCAGCAACGCGACAGCGACAGCGCGGCGCATCACAGCCCAAGGATCCGATTGATCGCATCGGCAGTCGCCTCTGCGGTCTGCGCGCGTTCGAGGCTACGGATCGCCCGGTCGCGCTTGTCTTGCGCCTCGAGCGCGTCACGCTGCGCCGCTTGCCTGCGCTTAGTCGCCATCTGCGCTGCGTACAAGTCGCGCCGTGCCCGCGCGTCGTCGGCCTCGATCGCTGCGTCCTCCGCGCGCCGCTGCGCCCGGTCGAGCCTGCGGATCTGCCGCTTGGCCTCGCGGACCTCGCGGCGCTCTGACAGGTACACGCCGATCGCCGCTGCGAGCAACACGAGCAAGCCGACAGCGCGCCCAATGTACGGCCACGCGATCGCCTTACGGATCGCCGTCTGGACCAGATACATTGCCCCCCCCTAGTTTTCGATTGAGCCAGCCCACGACTGCGGGCCAAATGTCTGTTTCAAGCGCAGGTAAGGCCCACCGCCCTGAAGCACCTCCCCCGACCCCGAGCCCGAAGCCAAGCAGGAGAGGAAGCCCAACGACCTCGGCGGCTTCGATGCCAACGGCACCGCCAAAGACGAGCGCCAGCATGTAAGCACCGGCCCTCCATTTGCGCTCACGCGGTGAATCCTGCTGATCCGGGTCGGCCATGCGCTGATAATGGGCGAACGCGACGGCAAGCGGATAGCCCACGACCATCCCAACGCCGTACGGTACCAGCCAAGGGAGCAGCGCGGAAACGTCATCGATCATTGACCTTTGCCTCGACGACGGCGACGCGCTCAGACAGCCCACGGATCGCCCGCTCGTGCGAGGCTAGCTTCGCCGTCGTGTCGTCGATGCGCCCGGCGTCTGCGACGCGGTGCGCCTCGAGCTTGCTGATTGCGGATTGCAGATCGGACAGACGCGAGGACAGCACCCACACCCCGCCGACAACCGTTGCTTCGATGGTCGCAAACGCGGCGATGATCGCGATCAGGGTGTCTGCGTTCATTTGTGCCCCAAACTAAGCGGGGCGGCGGGCCAACCTTTGACCGCGCCGCCCCGCAACACGGAGACTGTGAAGACTACGCGCCGGGCTTGCGACCCACGATCACGACCACGGCGGCGGGGTGATTGTTGCCCGCCGTCGATGCGAACGACAGATCCAGCGATTCGGCGTCCGTCAGGCCCGCGTGGGCGTCGTCAACGGTGCCGAACACAAACGTGTGGGCGTTGCTGCCCGCGCTGCTGTCCACGGTGCCGATCGTGTTGGCCCCGTCGCTCAGGGTGATCGTGCTGCCCGCCGTGCCGTCCGCCGCGAGGCGCGCACCCCACAGCAGCACCTCGAATCCGTCGTCAAGCTCGATCGGCGTGTTGCTATCGTCGGCACCGCCCGCGATCTGCGAGACGTAGGCCACGAGCGCGCCGCCGCCCTCGTCGCTGATCGTGCCGAGCGCCGCGAGGGCGATCGAATCCGCGCCGAGCTTGGCAGCGGTGACAGCGTTGTCCGCGATCTTCGCGGTGGTCACGGCACTAGACGCAATCTCGACCGACGAGATCGAACCCGAGACACCGGCACCCTCGACCGCGCGCATTACGTCGGGCTGCTCGCCGTAGTAGAGCGAGTACGGGGTGTCACCGTTGCCGCCGTCCGACAGCACCACAGAATCAAACGCGCCGCCGTTGAAGGTCCGCGCGTCGCCAGCCGGAACGTCGAACACGACCGACCCCGGCGACGCCGTGGCGGTCACGTCGCGCGAGCCGCGATTCTCGATACCGAACGACGCAGGGCGCGCCGGCTCAAACGTGATCGTTGTGTCCCCTGCCGCGATCGTGCCGCGCGAGCCCTTGACGAAACCTGCCATTGTACAACCTCTGAGAGTCTGGGCCGCCACAGACTAGACACGGCGGCGGGTGTTTCTGCGGGCAATGCTACACCGCGCGCGCCGACGTTACAACGTCTCAATATCCGCCACGGGCAGCGCCCACAGGATCGACCCGCTGCAATACTCGACCTCATATCGATCGGTCACGGCGGCGCGGCTCGGAGACGAGATCGTGAACGGTCCAAGGTGCTGCGCGCCGCCTGCTATTGCCGCATTCAGATCGAACGGATAGGAATTGCCAACGTAGCGCGATGCGTCCTCACTTACAGCGTCGAACGTGACCGACTGCGTTTGATAGTCGCCGGCCCCCGGGGCGCTCAATCGCGCGCCGACCGTCTCCGCGCCGGGGGCAAACACCGAGACGAGATAACGCGCATTGATCGTGCTTGTGTTTGTCTCGTGCAACAATGCGGGCGCGGCATACGGCTGCGTAAGCGCCCGCTGCGGAAGCGTCGCTGCCGCCATCAGTAGGCCCACCGTCGCCGCAGGGGCTGGCACGTCCAGCCCGATGATCGACGAGACAGAGGGATCGTATTGGCCGGCTAGCGTGCTCATGGTGTCCACCACCCCATAACGGCATACGGATACGTTTTCGTTGCCGCTGCGCTTGCCGTATTGATCTCCATCGTCACGTCACAAAAACCGTTTAGGCCGACGGGGATCGTCACGCTTGCCGCATCAAATCCGGGCGACAACGCAGGCAAATCTAGCGTGGCCACCACAGGCTCCCGGCCCGGCACCGAGAATCGCAGACGGACAGGCACGGTCCCCGACAAGTGATCGTGCTCGCCATACGCGCGGATGGTCAGATCCGCCTTGCCGTCCGGGGCGTGCGGAATGTAGAGCCGCGATGCGCCAAACTGCACCGCTTTCGCCTGCCCATATGTCGCAACGTCCGCGACCGCTCGCGCGTTTCGATCGACCGGCTGGCCGAAACCGAATACACACTGATAGCGATCGCGGTAGACCGCGCGGGTCGATTGCGCGAGGCGGTCTAGATGCTCCGTCGTCAGCGGGGCGTCGCTGCTACCGATCAGCCCATCTGCCGCGCCAACGTATCCGCTGTCAGACGTGCCGCCCGGTGCGGTGATATTCGCCGCGTCAGGGTAGACCGCGATTGAGTCGATCTGATAGCTCGCGCCCGCCGCCGTGATCTCGAGGCGCAGCGCCTCAGACGCGGGATCGATTGGCGATAGCGCGATCTCCACGTCGAAATCCGTGCCCGCGCCAAGCGCCGTTGAAGCCGACGACACGATCGCAGACCACGACGATGAAACATATTCAGAGATCGTCACGGTCACAGACAGCGCGCCTGACGCTTTGCGCCCGACCATCCGAAACACGTAATCCAGACCATCCGCAGACGGTTCGCACGGGATCACAATCTCCCGCGCGCCCGAGCCGCTAGTCTCAATCACCGGCATGATCGCGATCGCCGGAGTGTGCTGCTCATACAGATTGGCGAGCATTGCGTAAGCCGTCGCCAACGGATCAGATGCAATCGGCTGCGGCGTCGCGTCAGCCTGCGTCACGAGTCCCCACGCTGCGGAATACAGAGCCATCAGGACCACTCCCCGCCGTCGTCAATATGCGTGAACCACGCATCTTGCCACGCCGACCCGTTGCCGCCCTCGTCGGGCCACGTCAGCACGGACGTTCCGTCTGTGGCGATCGTCACCGTGTTGGAGCCCGACGCCACCGACAGGCGGCACACGCCGCCCGTTTCTTGCACGTCGTCGATCGTAAGCTCGTTGCCCGTCGTCTCGTCCGACGAGTCGCCGCGGACGTAGTGCAGCACGACAAACGACGACCCGCCGTTGCGCTCGAGCGCCTGCGTCATCAGCGCGAACCACCGCTGATCCACGTCGATCGTACTCGGGACCGCGCCCGTCCCGCCCGACTTGTCCTCGACGATAGCCCCGGGGCATAGCGAGATCGACCGCTGCACGCCTTGCAAAATCACCGTCAGCGAAACGCGGCAATCGGTCAGACGCATACGCCGGCCAATCACCAACGCCGTATGGGTGTATGCGAGCGAGCCCGATACCTGATCATAGATTGACGGGTGCTCAATCGTCAGATCGATCGTGTCGCCGGGTTGCGCGTCAATCCACGGCCCCACCGTGATCGTTGCCTCGGCCTGTCCCTCGCGTCGGCGGAATGTCGCGGGGCCTGCGGAGAGCACGACGTGCGACAGCACAGCGTCGCGGCCCACGCCTTGCGCCTCGTACTCGACCCGCTGCGCTCGCTGGTATAGCGCGCGCTGCGTGTCCCGCAGGGTGATCG
>Ga0129351_1000705_pt1 | contig 12732 bp, 20 predicted proteins | sample CPBDNA_8_FD_94423 | JGI IMG/M metagenome (GOLD analysis project Ga0129351, IMG submission 94423) | Freshwater to marine salinity gradient microbial communities from Chesapeake Bay, USA - CPBay_Sum_27_0.2_DNA | ecosystem: Environmental > Aquatic > Marine > Coastal | place: USA: Chesapeake Bay... | reverse complement strand
AAGTGGTAATAAATTATATTTATATATAGGATAAACATAATCGCAACATTTCCAATATAGTGTCACAAATATAAAATAAATTTTTTCAAATATTGAAAATACTGTATTACACAATGTTCTATTATATGGAACAAATGATAGAACATATTTGATAAAATTATTGATTTTTTCATAACTATAATAATAATAATCTTTAAATAACATGATATCGTTAAATATTAAATAAATCATATATTTAAATGATTTATTTAATTTATTTATTAACATCATACTCTTTTCCGTTTTTTTCAACATAATATTCATCGTTATTAGTCCAATTATCATGATTTTTTTTACTATGTATATTGGATTTATTATCATGTTTTTTATTATTATCTTGTTTATGATTTTTTTTCTTATTTTCCGTATGATGTTTTTTATAATCATGGTGATTTGATGGAAGATGATGCTTTTTTTCATTCTTATATCCAGGTGTATAACTAGAACGTGGATCTATATGATGTTTATTACCTGGTATAACTATTTTATAATTTAAATTTCCTTTCCCTGGTGACAATCCAAATACATATAATAATAAACCGGATATATAAGTCATCATAATAAAAGGTATGAAAACAATCATCCAAGATACAATCCCTAAACCTTGCATACACAAAATATTTAAAAATAATGTGAATACAACCATTATTGTGAACTTTAATAATGCTGTGTTATACATTTTTTTAAATATATCAATTATTATATGTGTTAACGAAAAACCTATATATAAAATCGCTGGTGGGCATACTTGACTTAACATTTAAACTATATATATATTATAAGAAAATAGCTTTTCCATTCTCAAATCTACCAACAATTTCATCAGGATCACCATCAGCATCCAAATTATAAATATCACCATTTATCTTAGAATCTGTACAATATTTTTTTCCTTTTATCATTACTTCTTCTACTTCTAATTCTTCCTCATCATCATCCTCCTCTTCTTCTACTTCTTCTTCCTCCTCTTCCTCCTCTTCTTCCTCTTCTTCCTCTTCTTCCTCTTCTTCCTCTTCTTCTACTTCTTCTTCTACTTCTTCTTCCTCTTCTTCCTCTTCTTCCTCTTCTTCCTCTTCTTCTACATCATTTTCTTCATTATCTTGTACATTATTACCTGTTTCTTCATCTGCATTAGTACTATCATCATTTGTTTCATCAACATCAACACAATGAACTTTATCCATGACTTCTGCTGCCTTATCCAAATTTTCTACCATAGTGTCTTTTTTTGAAAATAAATTCATTTGCTCTATTTGAGGATTATTATTATCTTGTTGTGAAGATAAATAATTCATATTATTCACTTTTTTTATATACATTTTCTCTTGAATATCTTCAGCATCTTCATCTTCGGATGAAGAATATATTGAATCTGTAATATTATCACTACTATTAGCTTGCTCTTCTTCTAATTTTTCACTTGATATTTTAACATTTTCATAAATTTCACTTACTTTATTTTCTACATTCTCATTATATGTTTTTTTATCTACTATTTCTAATGATACTTCATCAGATTTATTAACCTCTACTGATTGTATATCCTTGCTATGTGATAATAATTTGTTATACTCTGCTCTCAAACTTATCAACTCTTCATTTTTCTTTCTCAGTTCATCTTCTAATAATTCAACTTTCTCTTTCATTGAAATATGCTCTGGTAATTTAGTTAAAAGTTCATTAACAATTTTATATGCCGATTTATTTTTATTATATTCTTTAATAACAGGTGAAAAAGTTTTTGAAATTATATCTTTAAGTAATTCTTGCACAGGTCGCAAGTCAACATTCAATAATTCTTCTTCAAATCTATTTTCCATTTATAATATTAATAAGTTAGAGTTTAAGTTAGTTTAAAAAATATTTTTTATGATAAATATAATATATGGTTCTATCTAGAAAATTAAGCGATAAAGATAAACAAGATTTATATTTGGAAAAGAAAATTAAAGAAAAAGTAAGTATGATCAAAAGACAAACAGATTATGATGATAAAACTATTATAGAAAAATTAAAAGAGCATGAATATAATACCGACCATGTTATTAAGGAATATATGGGTATACCACTAAAGAAAAAAGATGTAAAATATACCTCTACAAACAAAGCTAAGTATACTGAAATACGTAAATTTATGGATAATACATATCGAGATTACAGAAAACGAATTGAACTTAAAAATAAACAACAAGAATATCTTGAAACAATATCAAAGAAAGATGGACATTTAGACTTAGTTGAGTCTAGTAATAATACAATGTAATTAATTTATTAATAATACAATGTAATTAATATATTAATAATAATATATTATATATGAAAACCGTAAAAAATTATAGAAAAAAAACAAGAAGAAAACAAAAAACAAAAAAACGCTTCTTATTTAATCCTAATAATCCCAAAAAATCTTTTGATGTATATATTGATAAAAACCCTAATGATACTATTTCTATAAAATATAAAACATATAATGATGTCATTAATACTATTTCAAAATTGGAACATTTATACAAAACCAATAAATATACACATAAAAGAATATGGCAAGTAGCTATGATAATGCGTGTACGATTAAATGTTATTAAAAAATACAGAAAAACAAGATATAAAAAAATCAAATATAATGATATTAAAAAACGTGCATTACTTGCAAATAAATATTACTTGTTTCTTAAAAAAAGGACAAAAATAAATGATGATAAAGAGAGAAAACAAATGGTTTTCAAATAAGAAAACAAACTAATTATTTATATATTTATATATTTATATCTATTGTTTATAACTTGTTGTTTATAACATTATAAAGTAATGTTATAAAAATTAAACATTCATCAAAAACCAAAATTACTACTAATTATATCCTTTTTACTTTTTTTAACCGTTGCCTTTTTAATAACATATTTTGACGCATTATTAGTAGCGTTTGAGTTCATCATAAAATCATCATTGTCTTGATGTAATTCAGGTAATACTCTTGTAAGTGGTTTATCTACGACTAATAATAAACGCTCTTTACTTAATAACTTACGATATTCTTGAATTGATAAATTACCATAGTATTTATCAAGTAAATAACGAGGATCAGGTGCAGGTTTTATATTTTTTTTATAATCATATATTTTACAATATATATTATTTAATAAATGATACCTTTCAAACCTAACAGACATATCTATATTTTCTTTCATTAAATGTGCGACAGCACACTCAGGACTACAAAAGCACCCATAAACATGATATGAATTATTTAAATAAAACTTTGGAATATAAATAGGAGGACTATCAAATCTTTCTGTACACCAAAAACATGATGATTTTTTATCTGATATATTATTCATATGCAAATTTCTCTCCAACACTTTTAATTTTTCATATATATCTTTAATATGTGTACACGTATCATTGGCAATTTTCTTTTCCATATTATTCATATTTGTTTTTTTAACATTATACACCTGACATTTATTTTCATGATGATTATTATTGCTTTCTTTTTGAATAACTTCATATTCAAGCTTGTTGCTTGAATCAAAAGTATAGGATTCAATATTTTCTACTGTTGGATTGTATTTTAAAAACGATATAGATTCTGAATTATTGTCTAAGTCTTTTAAAGAACACTTTAAATGTAATATAACATTAGGTTTAATAGTTGAATCCTTACTTGGTTCATATAGTGTTTTTATTATTTTTCCCCCTTTTGGTTTTCTACCTCTTTTCTTAGGTTTCTTTACCGTTTCTAATATTACATTTTCTTCTCCCTCAGGTTTTTTCTTCGGTTTTCTACCTCTTTTCTTCGGAATTTTCACTACATTTTCTTCGGTTTTCTCTTTCTTTTTTCGTGGCATAATCCTGTTTTTCATATTTATCCATAAATAAATTTAAGTATGTTTAATATATTCTTTAATTGTTTTTTTCCAAATAACATTTTCTACACAAAGATTCATAATTATCAACTCCAATACTACATTGTGATTTTTCATTCGTTAATCTATTTGAAAATATTCCTTTTGTACCATCCTTACAATTACTACAAAATGCATGGATTTTTTCTACCTTGTCACATATAGGTATTAAATCTAAAATTTGACCGAATTTTTTCCTTCTAAAATCACCATCTAGACCACATACATATATTTGTTTATTATGATTATCGCACATATCTTTAACCCAATCATATAAATCGTTGAAAAATTGTCCTTCGTTTATTAATATTACCTTTGAATTCATTAATACTTCGTTCTTTTCATCGTTATTGTTAATATCATATAATTTTTTAGTGAATGTACATGGTATCATTTTTTTATCATGAGTTGACATTTGTGATTCTGAATATCGAGTATCAAATGAATGATTTATAACTAATGGTTTAATATTACAATACAACGCTTTTTCATAAATATTAACAAGAGTTGATGTCTTTCCTGAAAACATAGAACCTATTATTACTTCAATATATCCTGAATCCTTATACACAATCATTTTATAAAAATATCAATCATTTTTTATGTCATTATCAAAAATATTATATTATAAAATAATATTAATAACATATTTATATTATTAACTATTATGGATAATAATGATTCTATACCATGGGTCGAAAAATATCGTCCAAAGGTCTTTAGTGATATAGTTTTAAATGATAATAATAAAGCCCTATTAGAAAATATACTTAAAAATGACTATTTTCCAAATTTATTGTTATATGGACCACCTGGTACAGGAAAAACTACAACTATTATTAATCTAATTAATAAATATCAAGAATTAAACAATGAAAAATCAAAAGAACTAATTGTACATCTTAATGCTTCTGATGATAGAGGAATTGATATTATTCGAAATCAAATAAATCAATTCGTTAATAGCAAAACTCTTTTCACAAAAGGCCTTAAATTTATTATACTCGATGAAGTTGACTATATGACAAAAAACGCACAAATCGCTATGAAAAATTTACTTCAAAAATATCAACATAATGTACGGTTTTTTTTGATTTGTAATTATATAAGTAGAATTGATAATTCATTACAAAATGAATTTATAAGACTTAGATTTAATAATTTACCTAAAAATAAAACAGTTTCATTCTTACAAAATATTACAAAACAAGAACAATTGAATATTCCAAAAGAGAAATTAGAAAAAATACAAGAATTATTCAAGTCTGATATTAGAAGCATGATTAATTATATACAATCAAATCAACATAATATCAACAATAATAATATTATTAACAGCAAAATATTTTTAGAAATAACAAACAAATTAAAAAAAAATACATACAAAAATGAAGTTAATTCTTTTATATATGAATTATCCATTTTATATTCAATAAGTCCAAAAAATATAATTATTAACTATTTTAATTATATTATTCAACAACAAACAAATTATGTAACTAGTGAATTGCTTTATTTTATTGAAAATATTATCCATAGTGATGACATTGACGTGAATTATTTAATTATCTATTTTATAGAATACATGTATAATTTTTATGCTAAATAATATTCATTGAAACGCTTTTCGAGTCTATTATTCCAACTGTTTGATGAAAACTTTTTTGGATTATAAATATTTACATTTTCATCCATTTCTTGAGATATCTTCATATCGTTTGATCTTTTTTGAGGAATATTTATTGGTTCACTTGATTTTTTTTTATATCCATTTACGTTAGAAAAAGGTATGTTTTTTGCATTTTTTCTTTCCATTGAATATATATTATATATAATATTAAATAATATTATAAATAATTGATTTTATACTTAAAGATTTATTTTTTATAAAACTATGCAATCTTTATGTCTTGATTTAGATACAGCGTGGAACGATTTTCAACAAAATAATTACACTGAAACAAATATAGTGCACAAAAAAAATAATAAGGATAATATAAAAAATAATATTAATTGTTCAGAACTATATATTTCTACAAAAACAAAAATATCTTATCTTAACAGTACAATTGATTTATATAATGTTTTCTGGAAAATACCAATTATTAACTATTATAGCGAAGTAGAAGGTGTTGTTAAAAAAGAAATGAAATTTAATAGTGTTACTAAGAGCGAACTTAATAATATTATAGACAATATTAATTCAAATGATATTTATACACAACAATTTATTATAAATAGCATTGATAATCCTAATGGAAGAATAAAATTCAAAGATACTAGAAAAATAAGTGTTGGATTGTGTCAAAAAGATCTTTTAACATACAGATGCAAAAAGAAAAGTGCTTTTTATAATTGTTTTGTTGTTATAATGAGAGTAAAATTACCAGGAAAGAAAAATTTCAAAGAAATGCATGTAAAAGTATTTAACACTGGTAAACTTGAAATACCTGGAATTCAAAATGATAATGATTTGCATCACATTTTATCTTTATTAATTAAAATTTTAAAACCACTACAAGTTTTTGAAAAAGAATTAAAATACATGATGGAACATACTGAAACTGTTCTTATTAATTCAAATTTTAATTGTGGATATTATATTAATAGAGAAAAGCTATACAATATACTCAAATTTGATTATAAAATAAATAGTAATTATGATCCTTGTTCTTACCCTGGAATACAATGTTCATTCTATTATGTTAAAAATAGAAAAATACAGAATGGTCAACAACCCAATTATGATATGAAAAAAATAAATAATCATACTAAAATTTCATTTATGATTTTTAGAACTGGTAGTATTTTAATAGTTGGAAAATGTACAGAAAAAATACTATACTCTGCTTATAATTTTATTAAAAATATTTTAATTGACCAGTTCGATCATATTTATGTATCTGTAAATAACAACGTTAAAAAAACCAAAGAAAAAAAACCAAAGAAAAAAATAATTTATGTTAAAAAATAACACAATGTAATCATGTATATAATAATATTGTTTTTTTTTATAAATATTATTATATATATTATTTTTTATAAAGATGACTATAAATATGTATTAACACTTTTCTTACAAATATATGTTATTTATACAGAAAAACACCAATTTATAAATTTTAAGGTTTTATATTTTTTATAATGAACAACAAATTTATCTGAATTTATTTTATCATTGAAAACATTTTGATTTAAAATATTGTTTTTGATTTTTTTCGTAAACTTAACAATCATATTTATTTTTTTCAAAAGATTTACATTGTCATCATCCATAGACATTAATTTTTTAGAAAATAATTCAATATTTTCAAGTCTGTCATTGTATAATTCATCATTTTTCAAATATAATTCAAACAAAGCCATTGCAACTTCGTGCAAAGAGCCATTCGTAAATTTCAATATAGAATATTTATCATTCTCATCATAATTATGTTTTGATACTATTAAATTAAACAAATATATATATATATCAACGTTTTTAACTAATTTGTTTAATTTTATTTTATCCTCTATATTACTATCTAAATCATATTCTTTCTTACATTCATTATTAATATCAAATATTGTTTTTTTATAAACAAATAGTGATGCATCTTTCGAATTTAACTTTAAAAAACTATGATTGTCATCACCTATTTGACCTATAAATTCAATATAATAATACAATGCTTTTTGACAATGATGTGATGTTAATTTTAAGTTTTTTGTGTACATCAATAATAATTTATACACATGAAATAAAACCATTGCACCATTTTGTATTACAAATTTTTTATATTCAATATTTTTTATAACAATACTATCTTCAAATTGCACAATGTATTCTTGAATAATGCCTACAAAATGACTAAATAAATCTACAACTGATTTATCCAATTTTTTATTATAATTATTGCTATTTTGAAGATTATTATCCTTTTTTAGAACCAATGAACTCATTTTTGTATATAATATTGCGTTTATATTTTTAATATTTTTTCATATAACTATATAAATTTAAGATGAGTGAAGAAACTACGACAAGTGAACAAAATTATAGATTGCCATCAGAGACCACATTGAAACATGCTTGTAAAATGGCTATTGTAGATGACCGTCCTATTATGATGGATTATTGGACCGATTCTTTGGAAAAAAAAGTTTTAATCGGTGTAAGAGAAAATAATGAAAAATTGTTGGTGAAAAGTGCTGATGAATATACTAGTCCTATCGCAAAAATCTACAAAGTTGAAACTGAATATCTTATTATGACTGAAAATTCAATTTATCTTGTCTCTAATGATATTTCTACCAAACGTATCAACTAAATATATTAGAAATTGTAATAAAGAATTTCATACAATATTATCTAATGAATAATATTGTATCACGAATTAAAAAAGAATTAGAAGATTTTAATAAAAATGCACCATCCAATTGTTCTGCTGGTCCCGACGGAGATGATATATTTAGCTGGCAAGCTACAATTATGGGACCACAAGATAGTCCTTATGAAGGAGGGTTATTCTATCTAAAAATTGACTTCACCAAAGACTATCCTTTCAAACCACCAAAAGTTAAATTTACAACAAAAATATATCATTGTAATATTAGTTCTAGTGGCAGTATTTGTTTAGATATTCTAAAAGATGAATGGTCACCTGCCCTTACTATTTCAAAGGTATTATTAAGTATTTGCTCACTAATGACAGATCCAAATCCATCTGATCCATTAGTACCATCTATCGCCGAAGAATATGAAAATAATAGAAAGGAACATGACAGAAAAGCTAAAGAATATACATTATATTATGCATATTAATATCCATTAAACTAAAATATCCATTAAACTAAAATAACCATTAATTAAATAATAATAGTTCGTATATTATTATTTAATCATCTAAAATTTTTGATATTGCTTCTGCTTTTTTAGCTGAAATTTTTGGCGGATATTTAATATTAAATTCTATTATTAAATCACCTGTATGATTACCTCTTACCATACCCATTTGAGCTAATTTTTTCCTAAAATTTGGTATAATAATATTACCTGATTCATTCTTTATTTTAAATTTCTTATCATTAAAATAATCTATTTGAAATTCAAATCCACATAGTGATTCTTTTAGTGATATATCCTTTTTATAAATTAAATTCAAACCTTCACGACGAAATTCACTGTCGTTCAATATATCAATAATTATTTTAACATCACCAACTAAACCATGTTGATTTACATTTCCACGATCTCTTAACACAATAATTTCATTGTTGTCTATACCCCTAGGTATATCAACATAAAGTGTTTCTTTTTCATGTCGTTTTACATTCTCTTCCATTACCCACTTATTAATTTCAACAGGCACTTTCACACCATTATACGACTGTGTTAATGTCAATTCTAATTTATATTGTATGGGTATAGGTTTCTGTCTCATATTATTAACATTAACACGTCTACCATTATGAAATATCTGGATATTTGGATTTCCCATTCCACCCATATTAAACATTGGGTGTCCATGATGTTGATTATTAAAAAACATTTTAAATATATCGTCCATTCCACCTCCACCACCCATACCAGGATGAAAACCACGTTTCGAATTTTCATACTGTTGTCTTTTTTCTTTTGTCTCAATCTTTTCATATGCCTCATTTATTTGCTTAAATTTTTCAGTTGCAGATTCATTTCCTCCATTTTTATCTGGGTGATATTTTAATGATAACTTCCTATATTTTTTTTTTATTTCCTCCTGAGAAGCATCTGACTTAACACCTAAAACTTCATATGGATCCATTTTAATTAATATACAAATTATATTTTAAATATTATTTTATTTATTAATTAAATGGATACTTCTATAGTTTTTCATGACAAATATATTAGAAAACATATATTGTCTTTTATAATTAATAAAAGATGTATATCATGTCATAATATTCTATTAAGAAATAAAGAAATCGAGAAAATGAAATATTTATATTATAGAAATGATAAATGGAAAAGAAATCAAAATAAAAAATGTGATAAAGTTTGTAATTGGTGTTATTATTATGTATGGGAATATAGATAGTTTATTAATTAATTATTTTATTTTTTGCATTTTCTACACAATCATAACAAAAATATTCCATTGATTCAATTGTACCATAATGATAACTCATATATGGTTTCTTTTTATTTAAATATACTAAACCTATGTCACAATCATTACATCTTATTCTAGGTATTTCTCTAAAAAATGACCAAATTATAGCTCTTAAATCATCATTATTCATAACTTCATACGATGCAATATAATCGGTTGACTCTGACATATATATTACGTATAGTTCATAATATAAATTTATATACTTATTCAAATGGATTACGAATATCATTCAAAATTATTTGAAGATAATATGAATAATGATAATAATATTGATATTGATATTGATATTGATATTGATAATGATAATGATAATGAAATCAAAAATTGCGATGAACATAATGTAAATAATATTGATATTCATCAAAACAATATGTATAAAACGGAATTTGAACAATTAAACAATAGACTGAATACTATTGAAAAAAATATGGATAATATTAAAGATAATATTATTAACACACAAGTACAGCTTGATCTGATTATAAAAATATTAAATGGTGATGTTAAAGATAATTGTGAAAAAATGAAAAATCATATCGATTTTGTTGAAAATGTATATGATAATGTTAAAAATCCTCTAGGTTATTTATGTAATAAACTAAATTTTTTTGCAAAAGATGATAATTATCAACTACATGATAATGATAATAATATGTTATCATATGATATTTCTTCAAATATTTAACTATAGACCATTTCAAAATATATAAATATTTTATACGACAACTTAAATATTAGTTACAATTAATAATAATGAATGAACCATTTCTTACAAAATATAAGCCAAATTTTTTTAAAGATTATGTGATAAATAAAAACATCATTGATACTATAAAGGTTTTGTTTGAAATTAATTCAATTAATTTATTACTTATAGGACAACATTGTACTGGAAAAACTACCATTCTAAATACAATTATAAATGAATATTATTATGGAATAGATAAAAATATTATAAAAGAAAATGTATTACATATAAACAATCTACAAGAGCAAGGTATTTCATATTATAGACAAGAAGTGAAAACTTTTTGTCAAACACCTTCATCAATATCGAAAAAGAAAAAAACAATTGTTCTTGATGATATTGATATCATAAATGAACAAAGTCAACAAGTTTTTCGCAATTGTATAGATAAATATCAACATAATGTTAATTTTATTTCATCTTGTAGTAATATCCAAAAAGTTATCGACAGCATTCAATCTAGAAATCATATTATTAAAATAACACCTATAACAGATAAATATATGAAAAAAATATTTAATTTAATATGTGAAAAAGAAAATATGAAAGTAGATAATAAAACCACAAAATTTATTTTAGCAATTTCGAATAATTCTATAAGAATAATGATTAATTATTTAGAAAAAATAAAACTAATAAACAAACCAATCAACATAGATTTAGCATTAGATATCTGTTCCAATATTAGATTTGATATTCTAGAAAAATATACAAAACTTTGTTTGAATAATAATCTTTGCAAGGCCATACAACTTATATATGATATATATAATAATGGCTATTCAGTAACAGATATACTTGATAATTATTTTTTGTATTTAAAAAATTCAACTTTTTTATCTGAAGAAGAAAAATATATATTGATAAAAATTATATGCAAATATATTGTAATATTTAATACAAAACATGAAAATGAAATTGAATTGGCACTAATGACAAATAATATAATTAATACGTTAAATAAAAAAAAGTGTGATATATGAACAACAAAAAATGTTGCGTTATACGTTATATTAAATATTAGTTAAAATATTTATATTTTATATAGAATGTCAAAACAAATTTTTAAAAAAAATATACCGAATGAAATATTATTTGATTTTTTAAAAGATGTATGTGAAACAAACGGTAAATATTTTCTTATAAATAAAGCAGCGTTTAAAAAAGCGCTTTTTGAGAATAACCCTACTGAAGAACATAAAAATAGATTGGAATTATTTTGCAGCACAATAAATGAATACTATCATAATTCAAAAAAATATTACATTACTAGAAAATTAAACTATAGTAAATTTGTAACAATAATTAGACAAATCTGTAAAAATAATCATATTTTGTTCACATCCAAAATAAAATATGATAAGTCTAATTATGATATTATTTATTATATTTATCAATGATTTATTTAAAATGTATCATTATCATATATTAGAAAATAATATAATTAACAGTAATTATATTATTATTACATTTATCAATGATTATTTATCAATGATTATTTATCAATGATTATTTATCAATGATTATTTATCAATGATTATTTATCAATGATTATTTATCAATGATTATTTATCAGTAATTATATTACATGATTATAAATATATATATTATCTTATCATCAAATAACGAGCAATATTCGTTTCTGTTTCCAAGACTTCCTCAGGATCCAATTTAACAAACCAATTATATTTATAACGTTTTAATAACTCCTTATTGGGAATATATATTCCTACTATATTTGAATCATATATAATTGGATTCATACTCATTAAATCTTCAAGTGTTACATCTTTACCATCTTTGGTTTTAAATCCCAATTTAGAACATTCTATTTTCTGAGTAAGACCACTATCATACATTGTTTGTAAATATACATTTAATTTACCGCAAATGTCCATTT
>Ga0129351_1000704_pt1 | contig 12737 bp, 18 predicted proteins | sample CPBDNA_8_FD_94423 | JGI IMG/M metagenome (GOLD analysis project Ga0129351, IMG submission 94423) | Freshwater to marine salinity gradient microbial communities from Chesapeake Bay, USA - CPBay_Sum_27_0.2_DNA | ecosystem: Environmental > Aquatic > Marine > Coastal | place: USA: Chesapeake Bay... | reverse complement strand
TTATGAGAGCTATAGCAGCTATTCGTGAGTTTAAATTAACCTGTGGTGATGCATTTATACTTGGATTGGTTATAGGTTTATTACCATCATTATTAATTCTATTTCATGTGCTTAAGTATGGACTATAAAGACATTCCATGGACAGATAAAGTCTATGAAACAGAAGAGTATGCTGTTTTTAAAGATGGATATCCAGTTACTGATGGTCATGTATTATTTGTACCTAAGACAAGACTAGAACACCATCTTTTTGCAGCATACAAAGCAGCACTAGGTTATTGGAGAAAATCAGGAATATTATCTTATAATATAGGTCAGAATGTCGGTAAGAGTGCTGGTCAAACAATAGATTGGCCACATATTCACTTTATACCGAGAAAAAAGGGTGATATGAATGATCCTACTGGAGGAGTAAGACACGTTATACCACACAAAGGTAATTATAGAAAGGAAAATGTATGAATCCAGCAGTACCTCTAATTCTTGGAATTATTATTGCATTATTCTCTTTTAGAGTAGATAAAGTCTTTTCTGAAGAAGAATATACAACAGTACAACTAACATGTAAGAAATATGATTGGGAATATGATACTGATCAAGGTGAAGTAAAACCCTGGTGTTATTATATTTGTCCAGATGTACCTGATGCAATTATTCCTGAAAAATGTTAAAAAAACAGTTTACATATACATTTTTCTGTGATATAATGTTTTTTATCGATGTTAAAGCAATTTATGAATTTATGCTCTGGGTTTATAAATTGCATCTTTTGAACAGAGCTATAATGGAGAATAGTAATGAGTCAATTTGACAAAGTACTTAATGCCTTCAAAGAAGGTGCAATTTTAACAGCTAAGCAGATCTCTGCTAGATACGGTGTAAAAAACGTCACAGCTCTTGTTACTCTTATAAGACAAAGTGGTTTTGCAATCTATGCAAATAAGGGTAAGTCTTGGGACGGTCAACCAATGACAAGATATCGTCTTGGTAAGCCATCAAGAAAGATTGTCGCTGCAGGTTACAAATATTTAGCAGCACAAAGAATGGCTGGCGTTGCAGCATAATTCTTGACTCGAAGGGCGCTAAGCAATTAGCGCCTTTTTTTGCATGTTGAATCAATATAAAACATAAATAATTTCTAGGAGGTATTATCATGGCACAAAAGAAATTACAACCAGGTTCAGAATATGCAAAATTTGATACTGATGGTGATGGTATCGTAACTGATGAAGAATTAACTATGGATGAAAAGATGTTAAGACTTCAAGATTTGAAGTCGGATATAGAGAATGAAGATAAGAAACAAGATTCACAAAGACAAATGGCATGGATGGCACTCATTGGGATGTTATTCTATCCTATTATTACTCTTATTGCTGATTACCTAGGTTTGAAAGCTGATATATTAGCTTCAATGGCAGATTTATACTTTATTGCAAGTGCTGGTATTGTAGCTGCATTTTATGGTAAAGAGGCTTATTTAGGTAGAAAATGATGGACGAATTAGAGAAACAATTGACAATCTACAGTAGAAGGTTACAAAGACAACAAAAGCTAATAAGAAATGAAAATGAAGAATTAGCAAAGGTCATGTCAGCTGCTGTAATTGCAAGAGTTTCTGAAGATACAAAATTTTATTATGAACAACTGGTGAAGGCAAAAAATGAGCGGAAAAACTCCTAAATTTCTATACAAAATCACAGAAATAGATTATGTAGAAAATGAAGTACATTTAGTTTTTTGGAATGAAGATACTGTATTAGATTCCGGTACTAATGTAGCTTTAAATATTGATTTTGATGAGTTTAAAGAAATGACTGATTGGGATATTGATCGATGGGTATACGATAGTTGCAAAGATCAATACAAGTCATTTGTTAAACAATTAAATGCATGGAAAAATAAAGAATATGCTGGTTTGCTCAAAGCAGCAGAATCCTCTTACAGAGAAGTTGATCCTACATGATTAACTTTAAAACTCAATATGATAAAAGAAAGTCTCTTGGACGTGCAACCCTTATGCGTAATGACTGGCAATTTCCAAAAGATCTTGATGAAGAAGTCTATAATGAATTAAAACAAGGTATTGAATATCTTGGTTATAGTAATGTTGAAAAGACATTTAAAGAGCTACGACTATATTGGAACCACTCAGTAGTTATTGTAGGTGAAAATAAATTTAGATCAATTACATATTCAGATCATGCATTTAATCATTTTAAAATAATGCAAGATACTGGTTTATTAAGTGATTATTATACATATGATTGCATGCATGTCCCATTTTCAAAGAGTGTCTGGACACAGTATGATGAGAATCAGCTTGTTAAAGCAAAATACCACGCACAAGAACCACTAGAAGTAAAAGTAACAGATGACAACTGGACATCAGTAATGTTTACCGGTAACAATATCTTAATGAATAAACAAATGCATGATGCATATACAAATATCGCAAATTATATTCCAAGAGAAGATTATATGATGCTTTCTTGGGGAATTAAAGAACATGGTTTGATTATTGAGATTGGGATTCAAATGGATTATAAGAGATCAAGATATTTTAGACCTGTTGATGGCCAACCAGATATAATAAATAATATGTCAAAGGTGGGTAAACCTTACAATTCAAGGAGAGAATATGCCAAACGTTAAATTTTGGTCTGTAATTCTTTTCGGTATTGTTTTTGTTAGTGGATTAAAGATCATTAATATAAAACATGAAACTAAAGCCGAAGAGTTGTATGCTTCACAAGAATTAAATAAGAAGCATGCTTTTTACAATGAAGAGATTGAGTGTTTAGCAACAAACTTATATCACGAAGCAAGAAATGAATCTAAGATTGGTCAGATGGCAGTTAACTTTGTTGTCTTCAATAGAGTAAGATCTGAAAATTTCCCGAATACAATATGTGAAGTAACATTACAAGCAAAGTCTTATAAAAGTAATGGAGAACCAACTTTAAATAGTTGTCAGTTTTCTTGGTATTGCGATGGAAGAGCCGATGAAATTAATAATGTTAAGAAGTACAATGAAATTCATCAACTAAGTCAAACAATGTTTTACAATGCAAATCGCTTAAATGATGTAACTGAAGGTGCATTATACTATCATGCTGATTATGTCAATCCAAAATGGTCAAAGATATTTGAAAAAGTTGTACAGATTGACACACATATTTTTTACAAAACAGACGATTAACAGTTTACAAGACTGATAGATCGTGATATAATATTCTTTTTAATTAATAATAACAATATGTCTCAAACACCCGAAGAAATTCTAGGCTATCAAATAACGCCTGCAAAATTTGTGAAAGAAGTTGAAGCTTTTGTAGCAAAGACAAAAGAATCTTATATCGATGCGATTATCCATATATGTGATAAAAATGGTATTGAATATGAGACTGCAGGCGAAATGGTAAGAGGTACAAGTGTTCTTAAATCAAAGGTAAAAGCTGATGCAAAGGAAAAGAATTATCTTCCTAAAACTGCAAAGCTGCCTATATGATGACAACACCATATGAAGCATATACATTATATCTTGGATTAAAGTGTCATTTTACTCAAGAAAAATATGATTTTATACAATATAATGGTAAGTTAAGAACACGACAAGATTCTTTTGATACTCGTAAAGATAAGTATATGTTTTACAAGTTATCAAAGAAGAAAGATCTTAAAAACTTTCTTATATCTAACCTTTCAAAGAATGGTAACTTATGGATAGGTAAGTTACTTGAAGATGAAGGGCAACAAACATATATGGAATGGAAGAAGAGATCTGAATCATTAACCTATGTTTTTCAAAATGAAATTAAAAACTTAGATGATGATTTAAATAAAAACTTTGAAGTAAATGATGGGCAACATCCATACATCGTTAAATTATTTCAAAGAAAGAAAATATCATTAGAAACGTTTATTATTCTTGATGATATTTTATCATTTTGTAGTTATGTAACAAAGAGAGTACAAGATACAATTCTTTGGCCGAAGATTGTTTTACAGGTAAAGAAGTATCGACCATTCTTTGAGTATGATAAAGATAAAATGAAAGCTGTCTTAAAAAAACAGTTTACAAACACTTATAAATAGTGTATAATATTATGAATAAAGTGGATAAGACGACTAATATAACGCAAACATTAAGGAGAAAATATGTCAAGTTTTGCAAATCTTAAGAAGAATAGTAAGTCTTCATTCGACAAACTAACAGCTGAATTAAGTAAGCTTAATAAAGCTGCAATTCCAAATAACGACGAAGAAAATTTCTGGAGACCAGATGTTGATAAAGCTGGTAACGGTTATTCTGTTGTTCGTTTTTTACCTGCTCCTGAAGGTGAAGATGTTCCTTTTGTAAGAATATGGGATCATGGTTTTCAAGGACCTGGTGGTTGGTACATTGAAAAATCACTCACTACTTTAGGACAAAAAGATCCAGTTTCAGAATACAACTCTGAACTCTGGAATTCCGGTGTAGAAGCAAATAAAGATATTGTAAGAAAGCAGAAAAGACGTCTTACATTTATCTCTAATGTCTATATCGTTAAAGATACACTTCATCCAGAAAATGAAGGTCAAATTAAGTTATTCAAGTATGGTAAAAAGATATTTGATAAACTTAATGCTGCAATGAATCCTGAGTTTGAAGATGAGAATCCATTAAATCCTTTTGATCTTTGGAAAGGTGCTGACTTCAAGATTAAGATTAGAAATGTTGAAGGCTATCGTAATTATGATAAATCTGAGTTTGATGAAAGTTCTAAAATATTTGATGATGAATCTCAGATCGAAGAGTTATGGAACAGCTATGCCAATAGCGATGGTCATAAACTTCAATCATTTATTGATCCTTCTAAATTCAAGTCTTATGATGAACTAAAAGCTAAACTTCATAGAGTACTTGCTTTAGATAGCGGTAACCATCCATCGGTCAATAAGGATCCTGTTGAATCTGCTCCACCACCTGTCGAGAAAAAAGCTGAACCTAAGAAACAAGCAGCTGCAGTAACTTCTGATGGTGATGATGATGCTATGGATTTCTTTAAGAAATTAGCTGAAGAAGATTAACCAACAGTAGCTAAACCACCAATTCCACGGTAAAATGCCGCTGTTTCGGCGGCATTACCTGGATCTCCCCCTCCACTTGAACCGCTTTCCTTTTGATTACTATCAGCATTTTTAAGTTCTGCAAGTTGTAATTCAGCCATATTTGGTTCTTCAATGTCAGCAGCGATTGTTGCTCCTTGAATCTGTGCACCAAACTCTTGTGCTAATAAAACTCTTTGAGCTGCTTTTGTACCTTGCTTATCATCTCTAAATCCAACAGCTTTATTTACGCGATTAATATCCTCTAATTGTTTAGGCTTAAGACCTTTATAACTTAAGAAGAACCATGGAATAGCTTTTGCAGCAATCGCAGGATCATTTAGTTTATCTGGATTGCTTATTAAATCCATATTAATAAAATTACTTAAAGCTTCATATTGGTTCTTACCAGTGTGTTGTATGAAGCCCCTACCTCTAAATTTATAACCTTCATCAGGTGCATTACCCATTCTTCCACCATAGATACGATTACCTATAGCTTCTTCACCTTGTGCTTTTACTGCTTCAGCTTCTTTTAAACCACCAGGAAAATACTTTGCAAAATATTTTGCTAATACTCCAGGTCTATAATTTAAACTTTCTGTTCGTGCTCTAAATCCTGATTCTGCTTGTACTGTTGCAAGAACATTAGCAACTGCTTTAGGATCAGTAACACCTTTTTCTGCTAAAGCCTGAGCAACTAATGCTTGAGGTCCACTTAATTTTTGAACTTGAGCTTGTGGTTGTGCTTTTTGCTCTTGTACAGCATCACCCTTTATAACAACAGGTTTTTTCTTAATTTGATCTATTGTTTTATCTACTTCAGGGTCTTCTTGTGGATTATTCTTTCTTTCTTTTAATGCTGCTTTAGCAAACGCTACATTTACAGAACTTACAGGGTAAGACTGTTTTTTTGCTAACTTAATATATTGCTCTATTTCTTGTGTAGAAAGACCTTTAAATGCCCATTTAGAAATAGAACCAAAACCAATACCCTTTAGTTTTTCAATTTTTTCTTTAATTGCTTCTCGAAAATCGTTAAATTTTGTAACTAGTTTTCCTAATGCACCACTAACCATGTCTGCTGCAGCTTTAAGTTTATCTAATACCCAAGTTCCTACAGAAGACATTATTTTTTCTACAGTGTCTGCAGCACTTGATAAAGCACCAAAAACAGTTTCTTGTATTTCTGAAAAGAGATTTGTTACAATATTCTTTATACCATCAAATAAACCTGATACATTTTGTAACATATTATCAACTGCTTCTTTTACACCATTAGCAACCATTGTTATTGCATTTCCTAGTTGGTCAATCATTGTACTGTATGCAGCTTGTATACTTTCAGAAACAGAATTAAATCCATCTACAACTTTTTGTGTAATGTATTCAGTAACTTCTTTTAATTTAGCAACAATAGAAGCCATTAAGTTTGACATAAATTCTTTTATATTTTCAAATGCAGCCTTTGCAGATTCAATAAAGGTTGTCATTGTTTCTTTTATACCAGTAAAGAGATCTTTTCCAAATAAAGTTAATCCAGTTATTATACCACCAAGCGCTGCAAAAAGAGCCAATGCAAGAGGTTTTGCTCTACTTGCATCTTCATTAAGTTTTTCACCGCTAGGTCCTAAAGGTTCTGCATCTGTTTCTTCACCATCAGATGGTGGTGGTCTTAAAGCAGCTGTGACAAGTGCAGGAAGTAATCCTACAAGATTAGTTACTGATGCATCTATTGAACTAAGTGCTTCAATAAATCCTTGAGGTTGATTTTGTTCAACTACTGGTTCTGCATCTCTTTTTTCTTCAGCCATTATACTGCAACTCCATTAAAGTATAACTTATCGACAATATTTCCTAATATAGGATCAACAGTAGGAACACTTGAAATATCTTCTTGTATTCCACTTCCTTTTCTTACAATATCAGTTCTTCCAGTTTTACTCATCATTGCATCTGCTGTTGATATTGGACTTGCAACTTCTCTTGGTGCTGATGCGGCCATTGATGCTGCTCCTAATGCTGCACCAGAAGAACCTGCTCCTGGAGATGGTACAGCTGCAGCGCTACTCATGAGAGCAGCTCCTTCACTACCTGCACCAGAACTGATCGCTTGGTTCATTGTTGGCATTGAATCTGCTGCCGCCGTATCTATTGTAGATGCTTTATCCATTCCTTCAATATTAGCATCTTTCTGTTGTTTTTCAGCTTCTGCTATTGCTTGTTTCTTATATCTTTCTGTTGCATTTGCTGTAATACTTTCAATCTTAGCTGTAGCATCTTCAGACATTTTAGTACCACTATCAGCTAATGCTTTTGCAGCATCTTCACCCATAATGAACTTAAATGCAGGATGATTTCCAAGATCTTGTATAAAATTACCAAAACCTTTTTTGATATTCTGTAACATCATAGATGCTTTATCCATCATGTCTAAACCAAAATTCTTTAATCCTAATACACTTGCATTAAAAGAATCTTTTATTCCTTCAAATATCTTATTACCAAAATCTTTAAATCCTTCAAGGTTCTCCATGAAGTTATCACCAATACCTTGAAACCAATCTGTTGTTGCATCCCATGCAGCAGGTATCTTTTCAGTAAAGACAGGTGTTACATATCCTTCCCATAATCCAGTAATTGATTCTTTTAGTGTATCAAATGCTTTAATGATTGGTTGTATAGTTGCAAGTAATAGCATAAACAAACCAAACATTCCAAATCCTTTTGCAGCTTTCTTAAGAAAACCTTCTTTTTCTGGTTGTGGTTTATTTTTCTTTTTTTCATTTGCTTTTTCTGCAGCTTCTGCTTCTGAAAGTTGACGTAATTGATCAGCTTCTCCAACAGCATCTTGAATACTATCTGCTATTCTTTTTAAATTATTATCAATAGATTGAAGTATTCCTATAGCATCTTTTGAGACTGGTGTTGCATCAGCGCCACCTTCTGCAACTGGCATTGCATCTTCTGGGAAGAGATCCATCTGTCCTTCGGGAAACATCTCCATTTGTTCTGTTGGTGCCATAAGATCTCCTGCCGGTGTATCTGAAAAATCATCGGCGAGGGATTGTTCTTGTTTTTTATCTTCTTCAGCTCTAAGTCTTCGTACTTTTCTATAATTACTATATCGTTTTGCTACAGCTCTTGATACTTTTGTAATTTTTTTAGATGTCATCTTTGCAACATTTTTAGATACTTTTGCAGTTTTTATTAATCCTTTTTGTCCTTTTATTATTCCTTTTTTTGCGGCTCTTTTAGTAACTTTAGCAGCTCTTTTTGCCTTTAAAGCACCTTTTGTAATATTTTTTCCAATATTCTTTGCAGCTTTCTTTAATACTTTTTTAGAAGCAACTTTCATTGCAACTCTACCTGCACGCTTTGCAGCACCTACAACTATTTTTTGTCCAACTTTTGCTACACCTAAGGCTACTAAAGGTAATGGCATCTTTATCTCCTATTTTTTCTTATATGCCTGTTCTTTTCTTTCTTTATCTTCTTTCAAAAACTGCATAAGCATATCAACATAGATATCACGTTCAAACGGAAATAAGTTTTCTATCTCCGCTATAGAATATTTATGATGCTGAGCCAAAGAAAATATCAAACTATAGTAATTACCTAAGTTTGTGTGACTCAGCCCAACATAAAAAAATCTTTCACCGAGTTCAAGACAATCGTTCTGTCATGATCCAATGAGTTCTTATACTTAATCTCATGATGTAATTTAGGCATTGTATCAAAGAATTTCTGTATCTTCTCAAATGTATTATGATCCAACTGATCAAGCCACTCTCTGAGCTCTTCTGGGGACGACTCTGAGGCTGGATAGACATTATCTTTATCATATATTGTATCAATACAATTAAGTGCTACCTCAGTGAACAGTTCGTCTACAGACGTTATTCCTGAGATCTTTTCTGCTGTCTTCATGTCTGGATACTTCATTGATATGCCAATATCATCTGTAACTTGTACCGTTTTACTATGACTGTCATCATATTTCATTTCTACATCATCAAGATTTACTTCAAAATCATAAACCTTTTCATCTTCTGTATCTCTAAACTTTAATTTAACGACATTTGTTACTGACTTTGATCTTAATTTTAAAAACATATATTCAATATCAAATGTTGTAAGTTTATCAACATCGATTGTATCATGACAGCAGTTTGTAATAATCTGTTTTAGTGCAGTAAGAATGTCCTTCTCATCACCTTCATTAGCCAATAAAAGAATCTTCTCTTCTTTTACTAGAAAAGGACGAAAAGTTTTAACCTCTTCTGTTGATGGAATTTTGATACTCAAAATAGGAGTATCGATTTTAGGTAATGCCATTATAACCTCCAAAAAAATTTAATAATATTAACCGCCAAAAATTGAACCAGTGATAATCTTTGCATTGTTAACGACATTGATAACATCTGCAACATTTCTAGGTTTTCTCATACCTCGGAGTATCTTCACTGCAGATACACCTTTCAGAATCTTTTGTGCTATTGATAATGTTGGATTTCCACTATCTTCTATCTGTGCAAATTCTAAATCATTTGTTGTCCATTGTGTATATGTAAAGTTGACTGGTAATCTCATAATTTGATCACTATCATTCCAGTTCATCTGTGCTTCTTGTAATAAAAATGGATATGCATTAAAGAACTTATATGTTATAAGTTTATTTTCAGCTTCATCAAACACAATAACTTCTATTGTACATTCATATTCTTCTTTATATGAAAGTTGAAAAGAACTATTTTGATCTCTACCACCAAAATCTACAATCTTCTTCATCCATGTATGAAATAATCGTAGTATCTCTCCTCTACCATCAAGCAAGAAATTAAATGTTGTATCTTGGAATATTGCAGAATGAGGCATCTTTTCAACCTCGCCATATCCATGTCTTCTAAATGTATCATCATTTGCAATAATTACACCTGGAAGAGGAACAGCTTCAGTATATAATACTAAGTCTCTTGCTCTAATACCTGTTCTTGTTTGTCCTTCAGGATTATTTGGTATACCATTAAAAAGAAATGGTGGTAATGTAATTCTACATAGGAATAAGGTTGGTCGCATAAGACCAGTATTACCAAGAACATTTGCTCTAAACTTAGAGACATCAAAACCATCACCTTGTGGTCTTGGTAATTGAGAATTATTTACAATTCCTCCGATTCGACTTAACTTTGCTAGTACGTTATCTATAAATGCCATTTATTTTCTTCCGTAAATTTGTTTTCTACTTTCTCTAAATACTGTTTGTTTCTTCGCCTTCACAAATCTTTCAGATGGTAGAAATAAAGCTATATCCCAAAACTTAGGATCAACTTCAATAAACCGAGATCTTACATGCTTTACTAAATATTGCTTAACACAAGGTTTAAAAAACTTAAATCTTGCACTTGCTTCTAAAATACTATATCTTATCTTAATTTTAGTAGTCTCATCATATTTATTATTATTTGTCAGGTCATAAAATGCATCCATCAGTCTTGCTCTTAATAATGGTGAGATGTAATGCATATTCAATCCATAAAATCCTCCCTGTGTCATTCTAAATGGAAAGATTAATGGAAACCTATCATAGTATGGTAATTCTTTTTTGCCTTTTGGATCATAGAAATACATATACATTCTTCCTAATGATCTTCTTGTAAGCACTGGAACTAAACTTGATCTATTTTCTCTTATTAATCGTTGTTGATTTCTTTGATAACCAACGACTTTCATTGATTCTTCTCTGAACCAATCTCTTGCATCTACGACATTAGGTCGTGAATATCCTTCTGCAGCTCCTCTTCGTAGTAATCTTTGAAATACTCCTTCTTGAGCCATTATTTAATTCCTAATTCTTTTTCGGTCATTATTTTAAATTCCCAGTTTCTATCTTTACAGTATGATTCAGCTGCTTTCCATTTTGCTTGATTAACAACATATGTTGCAACTGTTCTTACATACTTCTTACTTACCGTTTCTTGCAAGACAGGCCTTTTTACTTGTCCAGCAGGTTTAACTTCTATCAATAGGCAGCTAACCTGTCCTTTCAAGTTCTTTCTTTTGACATAAAAGTCTGGAAAATATCTATGTATTCTTCCGTCTAAAGGTGACCTGTACGGTATTATAATTTCCTCACTTCCCCACTCAAGTATATCCCGATGAGAATCTAAGTACATCATGAGCTTTAGCTCCCATCTGCTTCTATATACAATATTTTTTGGATTTCCTTTATACTTTCTCGGATCGCGAGGTCTAAAAAAACCCTTATAACTTCTCATATATTATTATAAATAACTATTAAATGTATTTATAGGAAAAACAATGGGTTTTCTTAATTTTAAGAAGATAAACAGTCTAAATCCATCAGAAGTCATAGCAAAAGAATCCAGATCTCTAAACGGCATTACAAATGAATTAAAGAGTAATGCAAATAAGATTGTTAAGGATATGATTGGATCAGGTTCAAGTTTATCAAGTATACAAAATAAAGCTGGCGGAATGGCAGAAAATGCCTTAAATCAGTTAAGAGCTGATTCAAAAAGTATATTTGGTGCTGATCCACAAAGAATAGAAAAGTCAGCATTAGAATCTAAACGTATGTTTGATGGTAAGCTTATTAATGTTAAAACTAAGATTGAAAATCAAATAAGAGGTGATTCAAAGATTGAAAGTTTAACATTTCCACCAGATCTTAGAAAATATTATATGCGATTTGGTGTTTCTAAATATACAAGACCTAGTGCATTTGATACAAATAAAGGCAAGGCTTTTACACCTACATCTACAATTAATCTTCCAATACCAACAAATTTAGTTGATACAATTGGTTTAAGATTATCACCATCAGAATTAGGTGGTTTAATTGGTTCTGGTATGGAATCAATATCAGATGCTGTAAATACTGTTAAAGGTGGTGGATTTGGTGCATTAAAAGATAAAGCATTAGGAATGAGCAATGAACAAGCATTAAGAACAGCAGGTTCTGCAGGTTATGCTGCAGGATATTCAGTATTAAGAGCAGGTACAGCTATCGCTGGACAAACAGAAATGGTTGATACCGTTGGTCAGCTTGTAGGTGCTATACCTAATCCTCATATGACAGTATTCTTTCAAGGTGTTGATTTAAGAACTCATCAATTTACATGGAGATTTGCACCTAGAAATATAAAAGAAAGTGAAACAATAAGGAATATTATTAATGAATTTAAAAAAATATCACTCCCAAACAAAGCTTTTGGTGATGCTTTTGTTATGGGTTATCCTCATATAGTATTACCTTCACTAGAACCTGATATGGCAGGTAATCTTTATCCATTTAAACGTTGTATGATTGAAAGTGTAAGTACTAACTTTGCACCTAATGGTCCATCATTCTTTAAATCTGGTTATCCTACATCGATGGAATTTTCAATTACACTTAAAGAATTAGAAATCTTTATGAGTGAAGATTTTGGTGGTAAATCAGGAGGAGCTGATGATAATCCAGCTAAAGATGCTACACAAGATACTGGAAGCATTAATGATTCAATAACAGGCTCAACATTAAATGTTAATATGGGGCAACGTTAATGAAATACTTTTCTAGCTTTCCAATTATCTCATATGCAAATAACTCTGCAAAGAATATTATGACCAGAGTTGATCTC
>Ga0129351_1000700_pt1 | contig 12772 bp, 13 predicted proteins | sample CPBDNA_8_FD_94423 | JGI IMG/M metagenome (GOLD analysis project Ga0129351, IMG submission 94423) | Freshwater to marine salinity gradient microbial communities from Chesapeake Bay, USA - CPBay_Sum_27_0.2_DNA | ecosystem: Environmental > Aquatic > Marine > Coastal | place: USA: Chesapeake Bay... | reverse complement strand
CATTACCAATAATAATTGAGAATGACTATAACACTTGTATAGCACCACAACTAACAACTTATGCAGGTAAATAATGTTTAAAATAAAAATAGGAAAATTAACAATACAATTAATACCACCAAAAATAACTTATAAATTATAATTATGGCAGATTTAACAACAACCTTATCTGAATCAGTAACACTTAATGGTGCAGTAAGAGGTACAACAAACACAGTAACAACTACAGGAATAAATAACGTATATGAACGTTTAGTAACTTGTACTACAGGACAAACTACTTTCTTAGCAGCATTTGATGCTAACTCTTATGGTTCGGCAGTTCAAATAGACAAAGAAGATGTTAGATATATTAGAGTAACTAACTTAGATCAAACTAACTCATTAGAATTAGCAGTAGTTGGTGCAGCTACTTTATATCAAGTATTATTAAAAGCAGGTCAATCACATATACTGTGTGCAGCAGAAGATGTTATGTTAGCAGAAGCAGATACATCTCCTAGCTTTGGTACTATGGCAGATTTAACTAGCTTACAGGTTAGTCCTGCTGCTACTTTAGATGTAGAAATATTTGTAGCTAGTGTGTAATGGTAGCATTAGAACGATACTTAAATAGTTTCGGTAAAAGTGTTATAAAACAAGCTAGAAGTAATTTAACTAGGAAGAAAAAAAATGTTAGTAAAGAATTATATAACTCTTTAGAATTTAAAGTTGTAAAAACTACAGAAGGTTTTAGTGTACAATTCTTTATGGCAGATTATGGTACTTTTATAGACAAAGGAGTATCAGGTAATAAAAAAATAAATGAGTATACTACTTATGATGGCAGGAGAGTTGAAAGTCCGTATAAATACAGAAATTTTGGACCTCCTATAGATATAATATCAAAATGGATTAAAAAAAGAGGAATAGCACCTAAAGGTCTTGGAAAAGCAAGATCAAAAAAAACAGGACAATTTATTTCTCCTTTTGCATATTTAGTAAGTAGAAAAATAAAAAGAGATGGAATAAAAGGTATTAGTTTTTTTCAAAGGTCATTACAATTAGGATTAAAAGATTTTTACGATAAAGTAGGTAACGCAATAAAAGAAGATATAATAAATACAATATAAGATGGCAATAACAATAGAACAAAAACCATTATACAAAACACTAGCAGTAGGTCAGGATATAATATTTACAGTTAAAGATGATGTTATAGTAGCTAATAACTTTAATGTAAAGTTTGTAGCAAAAGTATATGTAGATGAAAGTAGTTCAAATTTATATAACACTACACCTATAGCAGTATTAAAAACAACACCAAACAATTCAGGTGTAGGTATATTTTCTTTACAACCTGTTTTAGAAAACTTTGTAAAACCTGACAACAAGGGAACTGATTTTGGTAATACAAGTACATACAAAACAGTAAGCTATTCAGATGCTACACCACATCCTATTCACTTAATAGATAAATTTGCTACATCAAATAATGTAGCTAAATATTTTATGGTAGAATTTTTCTTAGAATACTCTACAACACAAACAGGTGTTGTTACTATAGATACAACTAATTTTAAATTATCTGACTTTTTTTTATTTTATAATGGTTATTTACAATACAATGATATACTAAATCAAACAGGTGCAGATTATGGTTATCAGTTAGATGATTATAATTATGTAATGAATGATACTGATGCTAAATTTTTAAGTAATGCACCTACTACACAATATGCAAGATTAACAGATTATGGTACTTTACCTTTCTTTAACTTTTTATCTACAGTAGATTACTCATTTCAAACAGGTACAGATGATGCAACTGATTTTAGAGTTAGTTATTTTAATATAAAATTATATAATAGTTCTAATTCATTATTAGCTAACATAACTAATTTTGCTAACTGGACAAATGGTGCTTTTACAAACGCAAACAATTCAGCACGTACTAGAATAAATTACTTAGGTGCTTTCCCTGCTAATTTAGATGGTTGGAGTACATCTTGGGATGCACATAAAGCTAATACATCATATTACACAATACAAGCATTTGATGATGATAACAATGCAATTAGTCAGTTATATACTATAAACATAATAACAGATGATTGTAAAGGATTTGAGGGTATTAGATTAACTTGGCTAAATCCTCACGGAACTTGGGATTATTATACATTCACTAAAAAGTCAGTTAGGTCATTATCTACTAATAGAACATCATATACTCAATTAGATGGTACTTGGAATGAAAGTACATATATGATAGATGGATTTAAAGGTGGTAAGAAAAACTTTAGAGTAAACAGTAAAGAAATGATCCGTATAAATACTGATTACTTAGTAGATGAAGATGCAGTATGGTTTGAGGACTTAATTAATAGTCCTGAAGTTTATATGCTAAATGGTTATTCTAGTTCTGATACAAGTGGTATGGTAAATAAGTATGTAGAACCTGTTACTGTAACTACTTCAAGTTATACTAGAAAAACAAAAGCAAACGACAAACTAATACAATATACATTTGAATTAGAAAAAACTAAGAATAAAAGAATACAATCTGCATAATGAGTGTACAACTAATAATATATCCACAAAGTTATCAAGGAATACATACATCTAATTCTACTATAAATACAACTAATTTAGTAGCAGATGGTACAGGTTTTAATACTATTGCTAATCATACAGGATATAGTTCTTCTGCTAATGATCCTGCTTTTGATGCAGTAACAAATGATGCACCAATAAGTAATTGGAAAAAATTTAGGTCGCAAGGTAGTTCATCTTATGCAGATGTAGATTATCCTGTAAGAATAGGTGGTTTTACACCTAAGTTAAGATTCAGAGCAGCATCAGGTGGTTCTAATTCAAGTAGTGGTATATATCAAGAAATAAATAATTTAGTAGTAGGTGCAACCTATCAACTTAAATTTAGAATAGTAAACGCAGCTACAGGTGGTTTTTTGTTTATAGGTAATGATAGTTATGGTAACAACTTAGGAGGAGTAGGTGCTACTGCAATATCTACTGCAACTACAGGATTTAAAACGTACAACTTTACGGCAGTAAATTCTACAGAAGTATTAATATTAGATTATCAAAATGATGGTGCAGATTATATAGATGTAAGAAGAATAAGTATCAAAGGTGCAGGTGCTAATCCACCTACTGTAATTACAGATTTATTTGATGGTCAAGTTTTATGCGACTTATATGAAGATGAAGATATACCTTTAAGTTTATCTATAGATGATTTTAAAAATGTTGCTGAAAAAACACAAAGTTATTCTAAGGATTTTAACTTACCTGCAACTAAAAGAAATAATAGAATATTTACACAAATATTTGAGATAACAAACTCTGTAGAAAGTAACGGAGATAGCTTTAATCCTTATATACAAACACAATGCGTATTAAAACAAGATGGTAATATAATATTTAGAGGTTTTCTTAAATTACTTGACATAGTAAATAAAGAAGGAGAAATAAGTTATAATGTAAACTTATATACTGAATCTATAGTATTAGTAGATGTACTTAAAAATAAAAAGTTTAGTGATTTAGATTTTTCTGAATTAGAACACGAATATCACAAAACAAATATAGTAAATAGTTGGTATGATAGTACAGGTATTACACTTAGTAACGCATTAGACACAACATCATTTGCTTATGATGCAGGTTTAGGTGTAAACAATACTACAGTATTAAAATATCCTTTTGTTGATTGGACAGGAGATTTGACTGTTAATAATTCTAATATGCCAATTCTAAATAAATTAGAAGATGCTTTTAGACCTTTTATAAACTGTAAATACATATTAAATAAAATATTTGATGATGCAGGATTTACATATACATCTACTTTTTTAGACAGTTCTACGTTTACAAATTTATTTATGGACTTTAATTGGGGTGCAGGTAATGCACCTGTTGATCTTGGTAGCAATAGTGAAATAGGTCTTTATATAAACAACACCCAACACTATGCAGGTACAAGTTATACTAATTTAAAAATAAATAGAAATTCTTTAGGTTTTGTTGGTTGGGGTACAAGTGTAGATTATAACGATTCTACTGATAAAATAACTTCTGTAAACAATAACAGTACATATATTATTGATTATTCTTATGATATTGTTATTAATTCAGGTGTATATAGTTATAGTACAAGATGGCTAATAACAAGAAATGATGGTAGTACAGAAGAAAAAGATTTAATACCTTTAACTTCATCTACAGGTGGTGTTGTAACATATAGTGGTAATTTAACAATTACTTTAGATTTAGGAGAAACGGCAGAAGCACAATTTTTAGCTTCATCTACTAATTCAGTATATCAAAGATTTGATTCAATAAATAGTCCACCACAATTAAATTTTTCTAATCTTTTGTTAACTAAATCAGTAGATGCTATTACAGATTCTACTTTATTAAATAATTTAAGAGGAGATTTAGCACAATGGGATTTTCTTAAAAGTATTATTAATATGTTTAATTTAATTATTAGACAAGATGAATCTAATCCTACTAATTTATTAATAGAAACTTACGATACAGTATTTAATCAAATAGCTTCAGGTTTAACTTTATCAGATAGAAATATAACACACGATTGGACAGATAAAGTAGATGCTTCTGAAATAAAATTAACACCATTAAATTTAGTTAAAGAAACTATATTTGATTATGCAGAAGATGAAACAGATTACATAACAAACTTATATAAAAATACTTTTAGTAGTTCTTATGGTGGTAAAGTGTTTACTGCAAGAGGGAATACAATTTTTGTAGGTAGCGAAAAAATAGAAGCTATTGCATTTGCTGCTACAGTTGTAAAACCTTTATTTGATTACTTACCACAATTCTTAACTCCTGCTGTATTTTCTAAAGAAAGTGGCACGTATGAAAGTTTTGATAATTTACCTAGAATATTATATAAAACTTCTGCTAGTCCGTTTACAATGACTGATGGTACTACTTATAAGATACCTGCACAAAATGGAGTAGCTGAAACTGCTGCCGAAACTAGATTTTTACAGTTTAGTCATACTACGGAATTACCACCAACAAGTACATCATTAAATTTTAATTTTGGTTCTAATCAATTAATAGGTATTGCAGGTAATACTGTAAATAGTTTGTATCAAGAAAATTGGTCAACTTATTTTGATGAGTTATATAACTTTGATACTAAGTCAATGACTGTAAAAGTAAATCTTAATGCAGCAGATATAGCACAATTTGATTTTAACGATAAAGTAATGATAATGAATAGATCATATAGAGTAAATAGAATAGATTATAAACCTAACGATTTATCTACAGTTGAATTTATACTTATACCATAATGAATTTTAAAAAAGGATTTAAAATAAAACCATCAGAGGTTAGTCAGTCAGGAGAAGTAATTTTTACTGATGGAACTAATAACGTTGTACCTAATCAGTTAGCTTGTGAAGCATACGGATATAAATACAATGCAGATACTAGCACTTGTGTAGCTTTTGATTATAATACAAAAATTCAAGGATTTTTTAATAACATTAAAAACAATCAATTAGGTGCAGACAACACTACTGAGAGAGCAACTAATAAAACTCTGTTAAATGGTACAAACAACAAAACTAAAGGTAGTAACAATAATTGTTTAGTTAATGGTCAAGAACACGAATTAACAAGAGGATTAAATAATACTAATATTTTAGCAGGTAGCTATGCACAAGCACTAAATCAAGGAGAAGTAGTAATAGGTGGTGGTGGATTTGGTAGTACGTTAGCTTTAGCACAAACATCTTTTATACAACAAACAGGAAATACTACAGATGGTACAGAAACTTCTTTATATACTCAAAATATTACTAATAAATTTATAGAAAAAGTAAAAAACTCTGTAATTGGATTTGAAGCAAATGTAATAGGTGTTAATACAGGAGTAGGAGAAGGTAGTGCAGGAGAATATGGTTATGTACAGATTACAGGTGCAGTTACGTTTACAAACGGCTTGGCTTCTACATATCATCAAACAACAACTCACGTAGTATCTTATGGACATAGTGGTATGAATATAACGGCAGTAATGAAAGATGCAACGGCTACTAGCTTTGGAGTTGCAGTAACAGGATTAGCAGAAACTTATATACAATGGACTGCTGAAATAAAACTATGGCAAAATAAAATAACACAAACTTTTTAATTATGGCAGATAAAACATTAGAATTAGAAATTACAGGTAATGTTGGCGAAGTAGCTAAAGACACAGAAAAACTAGCAGATGCAACAAAAGATGCACAAGGTGGTTTTCTAGGTATAACAAAAACAGTTAGAGGTTTAGGAACTGCTTTAAAAGCAGCAGGTATTGGTTTAGTAGTAGCTTTATTTGCTAAGTTAATGGATGTATTTAGACAAAACCAAAAAGTAGTAGATATATTTAATACTGCTATGGAGTTTTTAAGTTTAACTTTTAACGATTTCTTTAAGTTTTTACAAAATAATATAGATACTGCTTCAGGATTTATGGATAGAATCTTTGGTAATGCAGTAGTACAAAGTATGATAGATTTTGGTAGGACTTTAAGTATAGAGGTTATTACTAGAATAAAAAATCTTATACAGGGTATTGGTGGTCTAGGTTCTGCATTAGTTAAAGTATTTAAAGGAGATTTTGCAGGTGCAAGTGAAACTGCTAAAGCTGCCGTTACTGATCTTACAGAAGTAGTAACAGGTAACGTAGTAGAAACTGTAGAAATGGAGAAAGCTATTACTAAAGTTACTGATAAAATAAAAGAATATACTAAATCTACATTAGATAGTGCAAAGTCAATAGTATCATTAAGAAAAGAAAGTGAACTTGCACAAGTACAAGTACAAGGACTTATAGAGGAGTACGACAGACAAGCAGAAAAGCTAAGACAAGTAAGAGATGATGAAACATTAACATTTGAAGAACGAATAGCAGCAAATGAGGAATTAGGTAGGGTTTTAAAAGAGCAAGAAGAAGAAATGCTAAAGTTAGTAGATATACAAATTGCAGCAGCACAAGCAGATGTAGATAAAAACAATAGTATAGAAAATCAAATAGCTTTACAAGAAGCATTAAACCAAAAGAAAGCAGTAGAAGCACAAATTACAGGTTTTCAATCTGAGCAGTTAGTAAATCAAGTATCACTACAAAAAGAACAAGCACAATTAGCTATAGAAAATACAGATGCACAACTACAAGCATATAGCGACCTAGCAAGTGCATTAAGTAGTTTAGCAGGAGAAAATAAACAATTAGCAGTAGCATCTGCTATTATAGATACATTTGCAGGTGCAAATAAAGCATTAAGAGAAGGTGCAGGTACACCTTTAGGTTTTATACAAGCAGCAGCTATTATAGCAGCAGGTTTAGCTAATGTTAAAAAAATAATGTCTGTAGATGTAGGAACTGGAGGAGGTGGTGCAGTACCATCAGACACAGGAACTCCTGCACCTGAGATGTTAAGTGGTTCGTTTACGTTAGGTGGTACACCTGAACCACAACCTGTACAAGCATACGTTGTTACAGATGATATGACTAACAACCAAAATAAGTTAGCTAATATCCGTAGAAGGGCTACTATATAAAAATCAAATAAATTAATAAATAATCTATTATATACTATGAAAAGAAAAGCAACTAAAATTATAGAACTTGTAATTTCTGATGAAAGCGAAGAATTAACAATAGATGCTATCAGTTTAGTTACAAGTCCTGCAATAGAGCAAGATTTCGTATTTTTTGGTAAGGACAAGAACAATTTAACACTAGCTAAGATAGATGAGGAGAAAAGAATGCTAGTAAGTCCTGCATTAATACCGAACAAACAAATATTTAGATATGATCCTAATACTGACAGTAATTACTATGTATATTTCTCAAAAGAAACAGTAGCACAGGCAGCAGCATTATATTTAAAGCATAACAACCATCATAAAGCTACATATCAACACGAAGATAGAGTATCAGGTGTATTGACTATAGAGAGTTGGATTAAAGAAGGCGACCAAGATAAATCTAAGCTATATGGCTTTGACTTACCTGATGGTACTTGGTTTGTTAAGATGAAGATAGAGAATGATGAGATGTGGAATAAGATAAAAGATGGAGAACTAAAAGGTCTAAGTATAGAGGGCTACTTTATTAATAAAATGGAAAAAATGGGTAAACAACAATTTTCAAACGAAGAAATATTAGAAGCATTAAGCGAACTAATAAAAGAAAAAAAAATAGATTTAGCAGCAACTAAAATTTCATTAGGATTAGCAGATAATATAAATAAAAAAACAGATGATGCTAAAAAATTAATTACTGTACTAAAAGAACAAACTAAAAAAATTAAAACTTTAGAAAAATTTGTAGATAAATATTCTAAAGAAAGAGAAAAAGCAAAAGATAATTCTAGAAAAGCAGCAGATAAATATTTTGATTTACAAGATAAATTTCAGAAAGCACAAAGTATTTATGATGAAGCAGAAAAAAAATTAGATAGAGCTATGGAAAGATTAGTAGATGAAGATAAAAATTTAAAAAAATTATCTGATTCTTTTGAAAAAGAAAAATCAAAAGCTAATAAAATAGTAACATCATTAAAAAAAGATTTAGATAAATTTGAAAAGTCAGCTAAAGAATTAGGAGTTAAAGTACCTACTGCTGAACCTAGAAAAATATTAAATCAACTTATCAAATTACTATAAAAATCAAACAAACAATAATTAATTCTATTATATAAAAAAAAGACAAATGGATTTAAAACAACAAATATTAGTAGCACTTGGTCTTGACAAACAAGAAGAAGTGAGTTTAGAGTTTCAAGCGAAACTTGAAGATGGTACTATAATAGTTTCTACTGCTGAATCATTAGAAGCAGGAGTGGATGTATCAGTTCTTACAGAAGATGGAACAACTATGTTACTTCCTGTTGGAGAATACAAGACCGAAGATGGTCAAGGTTTTTCTGTTGAAGTTGAAGGTGTAGTTGCTGAACTTTACGAAAAAGAAGAAGAAGTAGTAGAAGAAGAAGCTACAGAAGAAACTGAAAAGGAAGAAATGAACGAAGAAATTACTGAAGAAGTTGAAGAAACAGAAGCAGTAGAATTTGATTCGGTTGCTTTTATGGATGAAGTTAAGTCCGTAGTAGTTGATCTAATGAGTAATGTAAATACTGAGATTGAAACATTAAAATCTGAGTTAGCAGAACTTAAATCAACAAATGAAGAATTATCTTCAGAAAAAGAAAAACTATCTGCACAAGTAGTAGAGTTATCAAACGAACCTGCTGCAAACCCTGTAGATATTAATAAGTTTAGTGCATTAGGTAAAGAAATTACATCAAGAGATTTATCAAAAATGTCTAAAAGAGAAAGAATATTATATAACATAACTAAATAAATAAAAAAATGGCGTTTACAGTAACATCAAATTATGCAGGAAAAGCATTCGGACAATATATTTCGGCTGCTTTAAAAGAAGCTAAATCTTTAGAAGGTTTAACTGTCTTAGAAAATATTAAATATAAAGAGAACATTAGAAAAATGGCAGGTAGCACTTTAGTAAAAGATGCAACTTGTGATTTTACTGATGCAGGTACTTTAGCTTTAACAGAAAAGGTATTAACACCTAAAAATTTACAAATCAACATAGACCTATGTAAGAAAACTTTACTATCAGGATGGGAAGCAGAAGAAATGAAAGCAGGTTCTTTCAACAGAACTGCACCTACTTTTGATCAGTATGTTTTATCTTACTTTGGAGAAGTTATTGCAGATGCAGTAGAAGGTTCTATTTGGCAAGGTGCTGCTGCAACAGCAGGACAATTTGAAGGATTTCAAACAGGTACTACAGGTGCTTTCGCAGTAGATGGTACAGTTGTATCTTCAAGTGCTTCAGCTGCTTACACGGCTTCTAATATTATAGCTAACCTACAAACTTTAGTTGCAGATATCCCTGCTAACGTATATGGTAGAGATGATTTAAGAATCTATATGAATATGAAAACTTACAGATTCTACATTTCAGCTATTTCTACATTAGGATATGTTAATGCTTACAATATGCAAGGCGACTACGTTCCTGTATTTGAAGGTATCACTATCCAACCTTGTCCAGGTATGGCAGATAACGTAATGTGTGCTGCTGAAACTTCTAACTTATTCTTTGGTACAGATTTATTATCTGATAACACAAATATCAAAATGTTAGATATGACTGACCTTGATGGTTCAGATAACCTTAGAGTAGTTGCTAAATTCTCAGGTGGTGTACAAGTTGGAGTTGGTGCTGACGTAGTAAACCAATCATAATAACTAATTAAAAAGAAAGGGAGAGCAATCTCCTTTTCTTTAACTTTTAAAACTTAATAATATGTCTTGTAACTTAACAAAAGGAAGACAAATAACTTGTAGAGATACAGTTGGTGGTGTAAAGGCAATTTACTTTGCACAATTTGATGAAATTACTTCTTATGTAACTGCATCAGGCGAACTAACTGATTTTGACTTAGGAGGTTCAGATGATATTTATAAATACAATCTGAAAAGAGGTACTGCTTCTTGTACAGAAACTATCACAGGTTCTAGTGAGAATGGTACAGTATTTTATACACCTTCAGTTCAAATTATGCTACACAAGTTAACTAAAGAAGACCAAAATCAAATTAAACTACTTGCTTCTCAAAGATTAGTAGTGTTTTTGGAATTAAATGAGATTTTAACAACTAACTCGCATAATGTATTATTAGCTTTAGGATTAGAAAATGGAATGGAACTAAACTCAGGTACTAACACAACAGGTGCAGCTTTTGGTGATATGAATGGTTACACTTGGACTTTTGATGGTATGGAAAGAAACCCAATGGTAACTGTTGCAGATTACACTACTAATCCATTAGACAATTCAGCGTTTACTTATAATGCTATAGTTGCTTCTTAAACTATTGTTTTCATATTTTTTAAAAGGACTACTTCGGTAGTCTTTTTTTTTATCAAACAAAAATAACTTTTTTCTATTATATAGTATGATACATATACAATACGGACAACAAGGTAGGTTTTATGTAACAACAGAAGAAAAGAGAATAGATACAGGTGTACCAAGTTCTAAAATAAGATATTTGTTTAAGTTTACAAATAATATGTCTAAGAGTGTTGTATATGGATATGGACAAAGTCAATCGGTTAATGATAGATATACGTTAGTAGCTATAAATCACGGAACTAATAATGTTTATACAGGCACAGTAAATTTTACACCAAATGGCTATTGGACTTATGAGATATACGAGGTTAGTTGGCAGGGTTCTGTATCATTAAGTGCAGGAGAAGCACCAATTAACGAGAATGATGTACTAACACCAGCTGCTGCAAGTAAAGGTGTAGTACAAGGGTTAGTAGAAAAAGGAAAATTATTAGTATCAGAAACGTCAGGATCAGAAGAAGTACAATATACAGAACATCCTGAACCAAGTGGTACAAATTACATATATGTTAGTTAAATAAAATAAAAAAATGGGAATAAAAAATACACAAGCATTATTAAATGAACAATTAGGACAATTAGGAGGAGTAGAAATATTTACTACTGCTGCACAGACAAGTAAAGATTATTATGCTATTTACTTTGTAAAAGAAAGTGTTATATCTACTATTACTATGACTAATTCAACAGGTTCTAGTGCTTTACATACAACTGTACCTGCGGGTATGACTTTGTTTGGTAAAATAACTGCAATTACACTTACAAGTGGTTTAGCTATTGCATACAAAAACTAAGAAATGAAATTAGCATTAGGATTATCTTTACCTTCAAGTAACAAGGGAGGTCTTACACCTATACAAATACAAGTTAATGACTTTGAAGCTAGGGTTGTAGCAGATGGTGGAGTATTTGAAGCTAAGTCTTGTTTAGTAGATCAATTAAAAACTTTAAATAATATAGAATGAGTTTATTAGATGATGTAAGTATTGTAGTTACTCCTAACGGATATAAGGCAGGAACTTTGTATGGTGTTTTACCAGTACCTACTGAGGGTAGTGAGAATGTAATTAATGGTAATTTTGCAACTCAAACAGTATGGACTTTTTCTAATATAGGTTTTAGTGCAGGTGCTATTACTTTTGATAATAGTAGCGATTATGTATTTCAAAGTTTATCTATTCCTATAAATACTTTATATAAAATAACTATAACAAAAACAGGTTTAGGAAAATTAAGATTTAGAACAGGTTTTGCAGGTGCTGATGCACCAACAAGAGAAATACCTGAATCTGGAATTGCTTATTTTACATCTACATCAAATACTAATAGGATTCAAATTTATGGAGATGCAAATAATACAACTGCAATTTTAAATAGTGTATCAGTAAAACAATTTACTGCATCAGATATGGATGTTACTAGAGCAACTGCTGCTACAAGAGTAGATGAGAATGGCTTAGTAAATTATGCTGAGATTTTAGGTAGTGAATTGCTATCTCAACCTGTAGATTTACAAACTGATTTTATTACTAATAGTGGTGGTGTAATTGTAGATGCAGATACTTTTACTACTGCAGGTGGTACTTTAGATGGTATAGTTACATCAATTTCTTTAACAATAGGTAAAACATATAAATTAACTGTAGAAGGAAATACCACAAGTTCAGGGTTTACTTTTGGTTCTGCTAATGGAACAGGGAGAGAATATGGAAGTGGTTTTGGAACACATTATTTTACTGCATTACACGCTAATATATGGGTTAGACAATCTACAGCAGGTACTACAAACAT
>Ga0129351_1000698_pt1 | contig 12774 bp, 7 predicted proteins | sample CPBDNA_8_FD_94423 | JGI IMG/M metagenome (GOLD analysis project Ga0129351, IMG submission 94423) | Freshwater to marine salinity gradient microbial communities from Chesapeake Bay, USA - CPBay_Sum_27_0.2_DNA | ecosystem: Environmental > Aquatic > Marine > Coastal | place: USA: Chesapeake Bay... | reverse complement strand
CTAATCGATTCTTAGGAAGCAGGGAGATCGAAGGGTTTGCTTTGCGGGATGAAGTCGAAGCGAAAGCACGTGCTATTGATAGTGACTCTGAGAATGCAGACAGAACTATCTTTGATAACTACAGCGTACTAAGAGTATTAGACAGATAAGAGATGCCTCTGTTAGTAAACAGTGTACCGAATCTCGCACAGGGCGTATCACAACAGCCTGACAATCTCAGGTTTCCCGGTCAGTGTGACGAACAAATAAACGCTTGGGCTACTGTTGTTGAGGGGTTGGTAAAGAGGCCGCCTACTACATACACAAAGAAGATCGGAGATAGTGATCCCGGTGTTAACTTATTCACACACTTCGTAAAGAGAGATGAAACGAATAAGTACTGTGTAACGGTATCGTTGGGTAACAGCGTATCGATTGGACAAGTAGGTGTTATCGATCTTGAGACGGGTAACAATGTATCGGTAGCTGTAACTTCTATAGCTACTAGTTATCTTAGTGGTATCAGTAATCCGTTAGCCGACTTGCGAGCGTTGACGGTAGCTGACTATACATTCCTTGTTAATACGAATAAAACAGTACAAGAGGATACGACTACATTAAGCCAAGTCCCAATTGATGAAGCTATTGTTTTTGTTAAATTAGGAGACTACGAGAAATCCTACAGTATTTACATCGATGAGGGTTTAGTTCCTCTTGTAAGTACATTGCATAATCATCACGATTACACCACTACGGATCACGCTCCATCTACTTATATTAGTGGCCCTAGTTCAGGCACTCACGCAGGTAAACATGCGGACACAGAGTTAATAGCTAAAGATTTAACTGCATGTTTAATAAACGAATTTGACGGTACTTTACTTGGAGTGTCTGCTGTACAAGTGACTTTTGGGGGCAGCGGTTACGCACAGAGCGGGGCGTTATATATCGATCCTAAGTACAAGGTAGAAGTAACCATTAGTCAAACAGGGGTAGATGAAACCGCTTTAGGTATAGGAACTGTTAATAGCAGCGGTGAGTTAGTAAGCGTTGAGATGGTTAGATTTGGTAATAACTTCAATGCTTCTAATCCATTTATATTTACCGTTAAGGAGTTATATACCTTAGCACCGGGTTGGGTAATAACTTTGACAGGCTCCAACGCCGGAAGCGGTGCTACTTTTTCTGAAACTACAAGTACTAGAGCTTCTTTAGATGTGGAAAGAAATGGAAGCGTAATTAGAATAAGGAGTACGGACGGTGCTTTTAAAATACGAGTAGAGGACGGGTTAGCTAACGAAGGTTTAGGACTTGCTTATAAAGAGGTAGGCAGTATTACGGACTTACCTAAATCATGTTATAATAACTTTACTGTTAAAATAATAGGAGATGCTGATATAGGTCAGGACGATTATTACGTACGCTTCTCTACAAAAGATAAATCAGAGTTTGGTGAAGGTACATGGATAGAGACGGTGGGTTGGAAACAAGACGGCACGGAAAGTGGAGACTTAACTGCTATAGGTGTCAATTTAAACTCTACAACAATGCCTGTTACTTTGGTCCCTGTGCTTACTGGGTCAAGTATAACATCATTTAAGTTGCAAACCCCAGAGGAAGATAAAAACTCAGATGCCTCAGTTGAAGATGGATGGCGTAGTAGGCAAGCAGGTGATGATGATACCAACCCATTCCCATCTTTCGTAGGTAACACGATCAACGATGTATTCTTCTTTAAGAACCGTTTAGGATTCCTCACAGATAGCAATGTTATCTTCAGTGAAGCAGATGAATACTTTAACTTCTTCCGTACTACTACACAACAGCTGTTAGACAGTGCACCGATAGACGTAGGACTGAGCCACACAAAGGTAGCGATCCTTCAACACGCTGTACCGTTCCAAGAGAAGCTGATGTTATTCAGTAAGCAGTCACAGTTTGTATTACGTGGAGCAGACATATTAAGTCCTAAGACTGTAGCTATATCTCCTGTTACTGAGTACGATATATCAGACAGTGTACAACCTGTAGCTCTTGGAACTTATATATACTTTACTTTTAGACGGAATGACTTTGAAGGGATGTACGAATACTTTGTTGATAACAACACAGAGACATTCCACAGCGAAGAGATAACCTCACAGATTCCTAAGTACATACCTACACAAGTAGAGAAGATAGCTGGTTCACAAGCAGAGAATACTATTGTTGTAGGTACAAGCGGAGATCGTAATACATTGTTTGTGTATAAGTACTTTTGGTCGAACAAAGAAAAGATACAAAGTGCTTGGATGAAGTTCACCTTTGGTCGGGAGATACGAGGGTTTGACTTTATTGACAGTAACTTGCATCTATTCACTAAGGACGACGATGGGTTACACCTTGAGAAGCTTACACTTGAAGATGGTATAAAAGATGCTGGGTTGGATTATACGTTATACTTAGACAGTAAGATAGATCACACAGTCGGTAGTCTTAATAATAGATTGACTACTAGCTACGACGCACCGTCTAAGACTACTACGATAAGCGGTTTTGAGTACGATCCAGCAGATGTAGTAATCTATACAAAAACAGGTAATAAAGTAACATTCACTAAGACAACAAGTACAGCAGGTACAGTTGGTGGTGATCTTACATCTATCGATTTCGTAGCGGGTATCCCGTACAATATGTTGTACAGGTTCTCCGATCAAACATTGAAGCAACCAACAGAGCGTGGTGGAAGAAGTGCATCTGATTACACATTCCAAACGATCCGTAACGGTAGTATAAACTACGCAGAGACTGGACACTTTACTGTAGAAGTAACTCCGAAGTTCAGAGATAAGTACACATACGCATTTAATCCTGACATCGTTGGGGCCAACTTGGTACTTAATGCCTTTACTCCACAGGACGGTCACTTCAGATTCCCCGTACAGTGTCAACCTAACGAAGCAAAGATAGAAGTTGTTAGTGATTCTGCTTTGCCAGTTAAGTTATTAGCAGCAGAGTTTGAATCTATGATGATACCGAGAAGCAGACGTTATGGAGCTTAGGATAGATGAAGCACAACTTGATATGGACGCTCCTGATCTGTATGAGGACCTGCGGGAGGAAGACATGTTAGAGATCCTTGGACTTATGAACCACCCACGAGACGCTGTGTATATGTCTTACGCTTGTAGTACAAAGTGTTACAGCGTGAAAGATGATCGCAACTATCTGTACTGCTCATTTGGTGTAGCTCCTATCGAAGGTACTAACATCGGAAGTGCTTGGTTATTAGGTACTAGAAGATTACCAAAGATAAAGAAGTTCTTCCTGCAACACTCAAAGGAGAAGGTATCCGATCTGTTAGATGGATTTGATTACTTAACTAACTTTGTTATGCGTACTAACACACTGAGCATTAGATGGTTGGAGTGGTTAGGTGCTGAGTTTAACGATTGTCAGTACGATAACTATCTGTCATTTATATTAGAGAGGAAGTAAAGATATGTGCAGTATTGAATTAGCAGCTTTAGCGGTTGGAGCTTTATCTTCAGGAGTTTCGTTTGCAGGTCAGCGTCAACAAGCTAAGGCTCAACAACAGTATCAAGCACAAGCAGCTGCTGCTGAACGTCTACGTTTCCAACAAGAACAAACCTCGATGCGTATGCGTCAAGCACAAGAGCAAGAGGCAGTCGGACGGGAACTTGAACAAGTAAGTCGTAAGTCACAAGCTGCACTTGCTAGAGCTAGAGTATCTGCTGGAGAAGCTGGAGTAGCTGGTGCATCTGTACAAGCATTGATGGACGACTATATGAGACAAGAAGCTGGGTACAGAGGTGCGTTATTACGACAACAAGAACTTGGCGGTATCGCTACAGGTATGGGTCTGGAACAAGCAGGGTTTGCTACACAACAACGTCAGATCGGTATTAACCAACCAATAGATAGACCTAGCTTCTTAGAGGGTGCATTAAGTACTGTTCGTGGTGGTCTTGAGGGATACAGGACTGGACTCGCTTTAAAGAAATAATTATGGCTAAAGAACGAGTACAAGTACAAGGGTTGGGAGACGTAGTTCCCGGCATTCAGCCGACTATTCAACGGGGCGGTCAGTACGCCGTGCAAGTTCAACGAGCAGGTCGGAATAAGTTGATGGACTTGGCTGATGCGTTATCACAAGTAAACCCTATACTATCTGAGTTTGGTAATATAAGACGGATACAAAGAGAACAACAACAAGCGTTTGAAAAAGCCATGCTTGCTGAAGGTGAGAAGGCGTTTCAACTTGATCCGACAGGCATGACAGCACAATTACAAAGCTTTGAAAAACAAGCTAGAAGTCTTGCTGAAAAAGGAGAACTACCAGAGGAAGCTAACGCTATAAGAATGATCGGGGCGATGAGAGCTAAAGCTCAAGTATTAGCTAATAGAGATTATAGAGCTACTCTTTTAAACCCAGAACTACTACAACAAACCACCGATCCTGAAGTAGCTATATTAAAACAAAGAGAGCAGTTTCTGCAAAGAGAGGAGCTTCAATCGCCATTAGTTCGGGACTCCGTATTGGAGCATCTTTTTAAAGTAGAAGATGAATTTAGAAATAAAGTACAAGATAGATTAGACCAAATAGATATTGAAGACGGTCGTCGTAATTGGTTGGAATTAGGTAGAGATTCTATTAAACAAGCTATAGTAGGTGAGTTGGATATTAATGACCCTAGTGTAGTTAATTGGATAAATCATCCGGCTGGTATATTTAAAGATTCTAGGAAGTTTGCTTGGGATAATTTAATCAAAGAAGATTTAAAAGAAGGGCTAACTACAGGTGACTACACACCCACAGAGGTGCTAGACTTCGTAGAAGATTTAAGAGAGTTAGATTTAGGTGGTGGTATAAAGTTTGCAGACGCTGATACTGGAAATGCTATCAGTGATTTCGTTGGTTACGTTGAGGGTCGTAGAGCTACTTTAGAGAACAAAGCTAAGGAAGCAATCAACATACAATTTGAAGAAGTTAAGTTTGATGTAACTGATGTTTTTTATAAAGAAGTCAAAGATACGGGGAGCGTGTCAAAGGATACTTTAATGACTCAGATGGCTAGGGCTGTAGAATTAGTGCCACACCACAAAAGAGATCAGTTGATAGCTGATATTCAAGGAAGTTGGGCTAACGCTAATAAGTTAAGAGACGAAGCTACTAAAGTGGTGTTTGATGATTTCGTTAGAAACATTGAACAGGGTAGAGACCTAGACGTCGTAAAGGAGGAACTAAATAAAGCAGTAGATTCAGGCAGTATAACACCATCGGACTACGATAAGTTAAATACTAGATTAGAAAACTCCAGAGACTTCGATGTACAGGTTATTAAGAATCCTAGTTATATCGACTTAAAGAACTCATACGAAGAAATTATAACTGGTTTTAGGAAAGATAAAAAACTAACTGATGTCCTAGATCAAAACACAATAAAGAATTATTTTTCTACTATAACTTTAGATAAGGCAGAAACTGAAGCTGGGATGACAACATCTATATATGATCGTATAAAATCAAAAGTAGGTGAAGCTAAAGCCAAGATGTTTGTTAATAGACAATATAGAACTTTTGATAGGATATTAAGAAATAAGCTTGAAGTTGAGTTCAATAAACAAATTGGTTTAGGTAGAACTATTGAAGAAGCTAAAACTTACATACAGGAAAACCAAGACACCATAGCAGAAAAACAATTTGAAGGTTGGGTGAATGATTCTATTATCCTAGCACAAACAGTTTATCTTAAATAAAGCACATAATGGACGAAGAAGATAAAATTATCTCCGAAGAAGAAAAGCAGAAACTAACTAAAGAAGTTACTACTCCTATTCTTGAAGAGGCTGAACAACGCATGGTTGAGGGTGTACGTGCTCAGAAGCCTGTTAAGCCGCTCACTAGACAAGAACAGATAGAAGCTACACCTGAAGGCGTTATGCCCAGTAGACCTCGACCCGGTGCCCCTACTTCTGATAAAATACAACTTCCAACTACTTTACCAAAACACGGAGTAAGGGCGTTATATAATGAAGGTGAGCGTATTCTTGAAAGAGCTTCACAGATAACAAACTTACCTCCCGAAAGTCCATTTACTCACAGCATTGCACAGCGTTTAGCTAAAGGCGATCCATTCTCAACTGAAGCTATGGAGGATGCTAGGATTGAAACAATGAAGATGGTGAGGGCGGGTCTTATACCTAATCCTTATTATGAAGGTTTCACAGGTAAGATACAACAGGCATACGAAACTATAGCTCCATTAACAGTCGAGATAGGGATGCCCATGACACAAGCTATAGTTACATCACCTTTATTGGTATCGCCAGTGCCCGGTTCAAGGCCTCTTTATTTTAGTGCGTTGGGATTAAACTCTGGCGTAGCTAATATGTGGGCACAGCAGATGCGTATAGGATACGGACACCAAGATGAAACCTCGTATCAAGAAGCGGCAGCTGCAACTGCTTGGGGTATGGTTCCCGGTTTAGGACCAACTAAGAAGATGAGTGCTGCTGCTACTACAGTGCTTAGAGGTTTCGAGGGTGCTGTTATGGGAGCTGGAGAAAATTTAACACACCAAGGTCTTGAGATACTATACGGAAAAAGAGATGAAATATCAGGAACTGAACTTGCTTTGACTACAGCTGGTGGTGCTACTATTGGTTCTGTATTAGGTCGCTTAGAATCTGCTTTGGTTAAATATGATCCGAAAGAAAAACCAGCAGCTATACTTAGAAAAGCAATTAAGGATGAATTAAGAGGTGCTAAGAAAGAAGTAGCTAGATTAAAGAAAGCAGGTCAGAGACGTGGTTTAAAAGGACACGAAGAAAAGATTGCAAGCTTAGAGCAGAAGTTAGAATCACTCAGAGAACCGGAAGACAAAATACTGCAACGTGCTATCGATCAGTTAGAAGAGCAAGAGCAACAACAAGTAGAATCTTTTGAGTTATTCGCTAAAGAGTGGCAGGAAAGTAAAGCTGCTCAAGCACTGAAAGAGAGTGACGTACCACGAACCACGGAACAAGAGGGAGTATCTAAAGCGTTTCTTGAATATGATGAAAGCAAAAATCCTGAGTATATAGGGTCAATGCAGAATCCTCATTATAAAGCCGTAATGGTAGGTGAGGAAGGTTTTGAGTACGGTGCGTATATGAATGAGGCTGGTGAGATCATAGATTTAAGAGCAGATACGCCTATTCAAATTGATAAAACTTTAGAGAGGTTAGATGACGATCAGCTTGAAGAAGCACTTCGTGTAAAAAATAACGAATTAGAAGATTTAGAAAACTGGGAAGACGATAGTAAAATTCCAAAAGGCGATCTTGAAAAGATTATAGAACTACGTTCAGAAGTTGAAGCTTTTGAGTTAGAAGACTGGAGGCGTAACGTTGAATGGAGGGCTGAAGATTTAGTAAAAGACCCCGAAGCTATAGACGATCCATTTAACGATTTATTTGGTAAGGTATGGGATCAAGTTAAAATTGATAACGACATGGCTAATGTTAAAGTGGCTATGGCGTTTGAAGCTATAAAGAAGCACGGCTTAGAGAATCAATTTAAAGATTTTCTTAAAACACAGCAACGATCATTAGGTACACAAGTAGAAGCTGAAGACGCTGAGTTTCTGTTTAGAACTCAAATGGAGAAAGCTACGAATGCTTATAAAAAGTTTTCTCAACCACAACCAAAACCCGAAGCACCTGCTATTGAAGCTAAACCTAAAGCAGAAGAACCCGTTGTAGCTGAGAAGCCGGAAGCTGAAGTAAAACAACAAGCTAGAGAAGCATTAGATGACTTCATGGCTGGCGGTGGAACTCGTGAGGTTGATCCTGAGACTGGTAAGTTGATGGATACCGAAGACGAAATAAAAGCACGGCTACTCACTGATGACGCAGAAAAGCAAAGATTAGTAAATGCTGTACAGGATGCTATCAAAGAAGACTTAGAAAAAATAAAAGGAAGTCGTGAATCTCAGCTTGAATATTTATCTAAAGTACAAAGAGAGTTGGATCGTAGATTAGGTACTGAAGCTGGTGATGAGTTAGCTCTTGTATTAAACGCTTCTCAACTAAGCGATAACATAGAAGTAGCTGATGCTTTAAATGAGTTATCTATACAGATGACAGCTAACGGGGCTGTTATGGTTAAAGGTTTCGACGATTTATTAAAGCTTACTAGAGAAAAGAACTTTGATAATCCTCAAGAACTAAACGATGCAATGGTATCTATTCATAAACTGATACCACAAATGCTCGGCTGGAAGAAGACAGGTAGTGCTGCTGGTAGGTTGCTTCAATCCAGAAAATACACCAAAGATCAGCTGGAAGTTAAAATAGAGCAGCTTGAAACTGAGATGGAGGAAAACTTAGTAAGCAGTTTAAAAACTTCTAAGGATATGACTCCAGATGAACTAGATAAACAAGTAAAGACTTTCGGTGATATAGAAGCTGTAAAACGTTTACTAAAAGCAGTGCAACAAGCTGACGATGTAAGTGAAGTAAAAAAGATATTACTAGACCAACAACAAGCATTCCAAAGCCAAAGCTCTTTAAAGAAAAACTTCCAGCAAGGTAGTAACATATACACTAAAGTAAGAGATGTAGGGATGGATGTATTGTATTCAAGTATGTTATCTGCCCCCACTACTCTAATTAAAGTAGGTATAGGTAATGCTGTTATGTCTCGTTATAATTCTTGGATGGGTAAGGTAGGTGCTAAGTATATGGCTGTAGCTCCTTGGGCGAGACGTGGTATGACTAAGCAACAATTTGATGAGGCTTATAACTTTTGGAGTAGGGTAGCTTCTTCTTATGGGGAGTTTAATGACATAGCACTACAGGAAGCAAAGAAGGCATTTAAGTCGGGTATATCTGATTTAAGATCGCATTTTGAACGTGTGGGTGAATCAGCGTTATCAATGGAACGCACAGGTCTTTCGGGTGCGTTGGGACAGTCCTTAGAGAACTTAGGTCAGTTTATAGATGTACCGGGTAAGGCTATGGCTGCTGTCGATGCTAGATCAAGAATGAGGATAGCACACGCTATGACTAAGTCTAAAGCTGCTTACGATTGGCGTATGGCTAAGTTAAACGGTGAAGAGATGCCTGATAATTTTGATGAATACTATAAAGGTTTTTTAAATAAAGTATTTACCGAAGATGGCACACGCTTGATGACTGAAGACCAAGTAAGAAGACAAGCTGTTTTGAACGCAGAAAAAGAAGGGGTTAAAGCAGAAGATTTAGCTTCTTACATTGATAATTATGTACAAAATAATTGGGATAAATCCACTAGTAACTTTGTAGATTATGTTCAGCGTAATGTAAAAGAAATAACTTTCACAGATGAGTTAGGAGAGTTCGCTGAAATGAACACATTAGAAGTACCTGTTAAAGGTTTGGAAAATATGCTTAATACATTTCCGCTTCTCAAAACTATTCTCAACCCATTCCAAAGAACTGGTAGGAATATTATAAGGGAAGGTTTAAGTACTACTTCTGCATTAGCTGATGTGCCGGGATTAAAGAAATTCTCAGACAAAATTTGGTCTAAGACAGTACAGGATTTAAATAGTAACGATCCAATTATAGCTGCCCGTGCAAAAGGTAGGCAAATAATAGGTGCTGGTATAATAGCAACTGCTTGGGGTATGGCTGAAGCTGGGTTGTACGAAGGTATGATTTCCCAGAACTGGAAGAAAAGAGAGAACATACAAACAGGTACAGGATTAAACGATTATGAGTTAAGAATACCAGATGGTAAAGGCGGTGTTATAAGTCAGGACATAGCCGCACTAGAACCGTTTGCAACCGTAATGAATATAGTAGCAGATGCTCATACACTTTCAAAAGGTAGTATGGCTCAGAAAAGAGAAGCTATGTCTGCGTTAAACATCTTAGCTTTAGTTGTATCTAATAACATAGGTAATAAATCTTACTTTAAAAACTTAGGTGACGCATTGCAGTTGATTACAGTTACCAGCGAATCCGAAGAAGCTGTAGAGGCTAAACGTATGCGGTTACTAAAAGGTATGTTGGGTGCTGGTGTTCCTTCTGCTATGAATGCTATGTCTATGGCTACTGACGAGTTTAGAAGACGTAGTGATGATATACTTAAAATGCTCGCTAAAAGAATTGGAGGCATCGCTAAGGAAGTTCCTGTACATAGAGATATGTGGGGAGAACCACAGCAGTTGCATAAGACCGATAGAGCACAAGCTATTAGCTTAATAAATCCGTTCAAGCTGGGTAAACAACTGATGGACGTAGATGACTATGTTGTGCAGGATAAAAACGGTCTTAGAAGTTTTGATGCTAAGAAATTTAAAAGTATTATAGTAAACGAAAAAGACCCTAAGTATGACGCTAACACTGTACGAAACGCCGCTTGGGCTGTAGCTCTGGAGCTAGATGGAGAGTATCATTTCAATGGTGGTACTAGTATAAAGGACGGTATAGACTTACAGGAAATTATACACCCCGAAACAAGAATTGATGCTTTTGAGCGTTGGCAGGAGATATATAAGAATCAAAAGATTGATGGTTTAACGGCTCAACAAGCTACCGTTGCATTAGCTAGACAGTTAACTACTCCGACTAAATTAGACCCCAATAAAACACCAGAAGGGTTTAAGCAAGAAGACATAAGGTTATCTAAATTTAGAGAAGTATTAAATGCTTACAAAAAAGTAGCTTACGAAAAGATGAGGCAAGAGTATCCAGTGCTTCTCGATCAAGAAAGAGAACGTAAGATAAGGAATGCTCTTTTAGTTACTACACCTTCAGCTGAACAATTACAGAGAATAACGTCAGAAATGCCAGTCGAAGAGTACAAGAAAACGCAACCAGATACTAGGTTGAAAGAATTATTAAAGAAAACTCCTTACGCTCCCGTAACTCTTGCTGACTAAGGACTTGCTCTTCTCACTCAATAATTAATAATATACACTTAACATCATGGCTAACCCAGTAACTTATAGAGATTACGTAGCAACAGCTAATCAAACAGACTTTGCTTTTAACTTTCCATACCTCGAAGATGAACATGTTACGGTCGAGGTTGATGGTTCTCAGATTCTATTTACTGACTACGCTGTTGTTGTAGAAAGTAATGGAGATACATTGGTGCGTTTAAATGTCGGGGCTACTGCTGGCCAAATCATTCGAGTACGCAGGAAAAGCCAACCCGACCAAAACCTTGTAGACTTTGTAAATGGTTCTGTATTAACGGAATCGGAGTTAGACAGAGCGTATCTTCACAATCGTTATCTAGCTGAAGAGATCAGTGAGTTAAATGATAGTGCATTACAAGTAAAAATAGATGCGAACGGTAATAAATATTGGGACGCTCAAGGTTTTAAGATTAAGAATGTAGGAGACCCTGAACACTCACAAGATGCTGCTACTAAAAACTATGTGGACGGTACTGTATCGTCTATCGCTTTAGGTGTTGGATTAGTTCCTGACTTCAATAAGTTCACAGGCACAGGCACAGAGACCAGCTTTAATCTTTCATTTACTACCAACGGCATTGCTTCTTCCGCTATACTTGTAACCATTGATGGTGCAGTACAAGACCCTAGTGACTATACAATAGTCGGTGGAATATCAGCCGGAGCGGATGAAGTACAATTTATTACACCTCCCCCATTAAACTCAGAGATACTTGTTATTGAGCGTGGGTATAAAACTAAAAGAGAAATACCCGATGAGTACGATTGGGGAAGTGTAGTAGGAGACACAGTTACCGCTACTTATACATACGGTAAAATCGCTTAAAACATTAAACACATAAAAAAATAAAAATAAAATGGCTATATCGGTACAATTAAGAAGAGGAACCTCGACCCAAAACAGCTCTTTTACGGGGTCTGTCGGAGAAGTTGTTTACACCACAGATACTAAAGATTTATATGTTCACGACGGGACGACACAAGGCGGAAAACTCGTCGGCGGAGGGGCTGCAAGTATAGCTGACGGAACGTTGACTGTTGCTAAAATGTCGTGGCTCGGAACCGTTGACGAAGCTCAAAATAGTATTACTAGTATATTATCCAAACAATCGGACGGTGATTACGATAGCGTCACTCCAAGCGGTGATGTTTCAATGTCTCAAGCAGGTTTATTTACTATAGCAACGGATGCTGTTACTACAGGAAAGATAGACAACGATGCAGTCACAGCTGCAAAACTAGGAGCAGACACCGGATACCAAGTTTCATTAGGGAACGTATACATAGACTTCGGATTTATCGTATAATATTACCATCATGGCAAACATAGAAGTAAAACTTAGAAGAGGGACTGAAGCCGAGCACGACACGACTAGCGGTGGTTTTACCGGAGCGGAAGGCGAAGTAACAGTAGATACCACAAACGATACTCTTAGAGTACACAACGGGTCAACTGTTGGTGGTATTCGTTTAGCAAAGCTTAGTGAAGTTTCAGCTGGAGGTGGAGGTACAGTAACTTCAGTAGGAACCGGTGCAGGACTGACAGGTGGTCCTATTACTACAAGTGGTACACTTAGTATTGCAGATGATGGCGTAGGTCCAGATCAGTTAGCTAACACTTCCGTTACTGCTGGTTCTTACACAAACACTAATTTAACAGTAGATGCTCAAGGACGTATTACAGCTGCAAGTAATGGCACGTCTGGCTCTTCGGTTACTAAGTACTCAAGCGGATGGTTTAACAACACTACAGGACTAGCTAACGGGGGTACTTATACTTTCACACATAACTTAGGAACTAAAGATATAAATGTTACCTTATGGATGGCTACAGACTCAT
>Ga0129351_1000697_pt1 | contig 12774 bp, 27 predicted proteins | sample CPBDNA_8_FD_94423 | JGI IMG/M metagenome (GOLD analysis project Ga0129351, IMG submission 94423) | Freshwater to marine salinity gradient microbial communities from Chesapeake Bay, USA - CPBay_Sum_27_0.2_DNA | ecosystem: Environmental > Aquatic > Marine > Coastal | place: USA: Chesapeake Bay... | reverse complement strand
CCTTGACACAAGCCGAATAATGGGTTATTATATAGAATATATGAAAATTAAGAATTTTATGCCCTTATCGTCTAGTCAGGTTAGGACACCGCGTTTTCATCGCGTCAACCACGGTTCGAATCCGTGTAAGGGTACCAATTTATTATGAAAATTATACTAGCATGGATTATATTGATGGGCGCAATTATTTGCGGGAAAAGTTGTGAAGCACAGGCGTATACTGATAATGATGTTGTAGTGGCCACTATTATTTTAGAAGCAGGTGGTGAATATCATGTAGGAGCTCTTGAAGCAGTTTACGAAGTAATAATGACTCGAGCAGAAAAGAGAAAGAAAACACCTGCTCAAGTATGTTTACAGAAATGGCAATTCTCTTGTTGGAACGGAATGGTTGTAGAAGACCAAATAGCAAAAGCAAAGAAACATCCTCGTTGGAAGATTGCTCAAAACATTTTAGGAAGAACAACTAACTACGCGAAGGGCGCTGACCACTATCATGCAGACTATATTGATACCCCATATTGGGCTAAAAGTATGAAAAAAACTGCGGTGATTGGACGGCATATCTTCTATAAATAACAGATACTATGGAAAAATATATAGAACTACTAAAAAATAAAAAGGTTCTTTTTGGACTGATCGTTGTGGTATTAATCTTATTGAACGCAATCAAAGGTTGCGGTTCTTGCGGAGATGACCACGATTGCGATGGCCACAAAGAAGAAGCATGTTCTACAGTTGAGTGCTCCGATGCTCATGTAGAATAAAGAGGGGTAACTTATGACACAAGTTGTAAAATACGTTAAGGAAAACCCAGTCGAAGCATTTCTTGCTGGTACAAGTGTTTTTCTTATCTTAACTTTCTTCTCACACGATTTTGCGTTTCATATACATACACCGTTATGTCCGCATTTTTGGGTGTTTGGAAAATAACATAAAAGGAAAATTATTATGATTACATTAATATTAACATTCCTTGTTGGTTTTGTTGTCGGCGTCTTAGTTGCTCGAAACAACATCAAGAAGGTAAATGCAATAGTGGCTGAGGCTAAAGAAACCGCAGCTGAGCTTGATGCAAAAATAGAAGACCTTCCAGTTAAATGGAAGAAGCATCTTGGTAAAGATTAAACCGGTTCGGTGGGCCGTTTTAAACCACCGCTAATTTACAATGTTTGGGCTAATTACAATGTTATTATCAACTCTTGGGGCAACCGGAATGGGTTCAATGCTCAAGATTATTGGAGGGTTTATACAAAGTGCAAGTGAAGCAAAAGAACAAAAAGCAAAAAGAGAATTGGCCAGAGACCTGGCAATGGCCAACAGTAATGCTGCATTTCAAAAAGCGGTTTTTGGAGAAGCAGGAGATAAAGAATCTTCGTTGTTTACCCGTGCTACTCGCCGCCTCATCGCTCTTATCGGCATGCTCAACTTTGCAACTATCTCCATACTCTGCACCATCTACCCCGATGTTGACCTCGTCACCTTTGTACCACCCGAACAGTTCAAAGAAATCAACATCTTTTGGGGATTGTTCAAAATGCCACTCGATAGTGGAGTCACAACCTCAATCACAACAGGACACATTGCCCTCGTCTCGATTACAACTTTGGGAGCTATCATCGGGTTCTATTTCACACCCGGCGGAAAGCGATAAGCACAAAGCTATTTGGGAATAATTACAAATTTAGAAGAAGACACCGGTGTGTCTTCGTTTAACACAAAAAGGAAATATGAATACAATAAAAACACTAAAATGGCCAATCATCGCAATTCTTGGGATTTTTGGTATCTGGTTCTTCACAAGCTCTGCAGAAGCTGCAACGTTTGATGGAGAAATCGGCAAGTATGAAAAACGAATCGACTCTGGTGCTTATAGTGGCGCAGAAGATTCTCTATATTATAAACTATCAGCAGACATTCCCGTCTTCTCGGCGCTTGGTCTGGTTGGTAACTTAGAGTATGTTGATTCAGATGTAACTGAACTATATGTCGGAGTTGGTACTACACTAAGTACCCCTATCGGTGACATTGGTGCGGGAGTGGAGCTAAGTCAAGTTGACGGAACAGACGATCTGTATGAATTGGTAGGTAGTTATGACCTAACATTATTCGATGCATTCACAACAACTATTGACGCAGCAATAAATGAAGATTCACAAGGCAATGTTGACGCATCTGTTGAACAATTGCTATTCTCAAATGGTTCATTTGATATTGTCGGTGGAGGCGCTATCGGTGGCTCTTTCGGTTTTGATAATGATTACACATATACACTTGGATTTGCTCGACTGCAAATTGATGCTTTATATGCTCAGTATAATTATCTAAAGAATGACATTACCGGAGCTGGTGGAACAGACGATTCATGGCAAGGTACCCTAGACTTTGGTCTAGCATTCCAATTCTAATTAAATAGAAAAAGAAAGATTAGACCCTCATAATATTGTGTTATGGGGGTCTTTTTTGTATAAATATAAGTATGACTGGCGATATACTCAATTTCATTAACCAAGTAGGAGTACCAATCACCGTAGCTTTAGCAACAGGTGGATTCCTATTTCTAATTCTTAAATTTATCTTAGCGCAGGTAAAAGACCAAATAGATGGTATATCGGCATCATTACTATCATTAGAAAACAAATGTGATGTTATGAATAATGACATTGTAAAAATAGATTGTTTATTTTCTTCAGCATTTAATGTAGAGCCAAATCTCGAAAGAGTAGCGGCATCAGAAGGTAAAGAAGATTGTAGAGACGACTAAGTATGAGCGGAAGAGATTTTACATTTTGGGCAGATACAATCGGAACTTACGGATTCCCTGTTATTGCCTTACTTTTAACCGGTTACTTCATTTGGTATATATGGAAATGGGTAACAAAAGAGGTCAAACCGGCTCTTAGCGCTGCAGGTAGTTCTCTTGGTAAACTAAAGAAACAAATACAAGCTTTAGATAATGATATGATTCGCCTGGATATGAAATTGAAGATTCTAATTCAAGAAAGACATATTACCGATAAGCATAGAAGTAATTTAGATTTGGAGAAATAACATTATGGCCGATGAATTTTGGACAATAGATGACTTCGGGTTTACCGCAGTCAACGAGAGCGAATTAGAAGTAGCTCAGAAAGCAACAGTAGCTTCCAGTACGGCTTCAGCAAATGAAGAAAAATTGAAGAAACTACATAATGCAATCAAGCCATTATTGGCTAATCTAAAACAAAACCCCGATAAAGAATACATTCTTTGGCCAAATAGGGTTCAGGTAATCGAAAAGTTCGAAAGCCATTTGGCCGATATTGTGTATAAGTGATATAAGTCGTTGCGGCTGTACCACTTACACACTTTTTATGCTTTTTTTACTTAAAAACTTAAGTCCTTTGCTGTCAACGACTTGTGTATGCACTTTTTTAAAAAAGCCGTGTACAATAGTGCCCAAATATGGTATAATATGATTATGAAAAAGGGAAAGGATAATTTAAAAAATATGAGTTCAGTAAATTGGGTCGCGACCGACGCTAAAAAAGATGATACAACAACCGTTCACGGAATAGATTTCTCAGACGACCACGACCTAGTCAAACCAGGTCGTTCAATGCATGATGGCATTGATTTAATAAAATGTCTAATTACTGAAGATTATAAAAAGTTTTCAAAATTACCGATGGATGCATCCGCGATTGATTATAAAGATTCTCCCGTTCCTAGAGAAAGGATGTACTATGAGTTCGCTACAACTCTTGAGGAGAAAAAAGGTAGCAAATATATTAAGATAGAAACCGGTTGTTCGGTTTGGGGATTCATCGTTAATACTGAGAACGATAAGAAATTTAAATATGGCGACATCTTGAAAGCCGCCAGTTGGAGAGCTCCTGCGAGAAACTTCGCTCGAGGAAATGTTATCGACGATTCAGTCGAAAAGTTAAGAAAAGAAACTGTTCGTTGGACAGGAGTTTCATACTAATTTATTATGATAAGAGCAAAAAAACCAGAACCACACATCGTCCTCGATTTGACAGGGCCCGAAGGTAACGCCTTCTATTTGATTGGTGTCGCTAGAAGATTGGCAACTCAACTCGAATACACAAAAGATAAAATTGAGAGCCTCACCAAAGAGTTGATGTCAGGCGATTATGAAAATTTAATTACCAGATTTGACAACGAGTTTGGTGAATATGTTATTTTAGAAAGGTAAAAATATGTACGACAAATATATTAAATATTACTTAGATTATGCAGTTGGAATATGGGTGTTGGTTGACATCGACAGCAAAACAGAAACCACTATTTCAGTTGATGAAGCTATCAAATGGTCGAAGCACAACTATTGTGAGATGTCACTAGATGCTCGAGGCCTTATGGATTCCATTTTAGAAGATTACAAGGAGTTAAATAATGTATAACGACATAGAGTGGCAATATAAAGGTTACCAAGTTTTGATTGAATTTGATGTAGAACCGGATAATGTGAAAGCATTTCATTTTATAACAACACCCAAAGGTGAAAGACACATGTTGCGAATTTCTCCGTATGATACGGAACCAGCCACAGTGAATAAAATAATTGATGAATTTATTGAAAAAGGTCTTGACAAAAGTAAAATTGTCGGGTAGTATTAGAATATAAAGATTGGAAAATATATTATGAGTATAACAGTTGAATTACCAAAAACCAAAGCAGAGGCCGATGATTTAGTCGATACATTGACACAAGTAAATTATAACTATAATCGTAAAGACATTGGAATGTCGGCAGAAGATTTAGCCACCGTGTTCGGAGCGGAGTATGGCGCAAAATTAGAACGTAACTATCAAAGGAGTATTAATAATGGCTAAGGAAGTATTTAACCCAACAGAAAAATCACCTGCTATTGAATCGGCATTAACTGATATCAATGGTGGAAAAAACAGGAGGGCATATATACTGGCTGGTAAATGTATTATCACCGGTGAAGATGCAGGGCCTTTTAGAGATGAACTCTCTAAAAGAGAGTATGAAATATCTGGCATGGGCCAAAAGGCTCAAGATGACTTTTGGTCAGACAGGTTAGGATAATTTATTATGGCAAATCAATACAAAACACAAACTGAGGCTATCCTACAAATTATGGGTAGGAACTCAAGTTTAAAACCCGCGGACATTATAAAAGAACGCGCGACAACTGCTAAAGTTGCAGTTGAAATGTTGGACAATGCAATGGGGCATTACGCATCTCATAAAGATGACGTGCGCGACGAGTTAAAATCCGTCGTTGAAACTATTAACAATATTATCAATAAATGAATTTTAAAGAATACATACAGTGGGTAGATGCTAGCATTTGGGTAAGCTTTCAAGAGCTAGTAAAAGTTTCAATAGACTTCTTATGTGTACTATTAGTAGTACCATTACACTTATCGTATTTATTGTTTAGAGTGGCATTCCCATTCCTAAACCCATTTATTGATAGATTTAATTTGACAAGAAACGATTAATAGAGTATACTATTATCAGAATCAAGAACCAAAGGATTATATTATGGCAAGACCAAAGAAAGATAAAATATTGTACGACGAAGATTTAGGTTGGTACAATGAAAAGACTGGAGAACCAGCGGCTTCCCCAAAGGGTGGCAAAGTCAACATCAATGAAGGTGTTTTCGCTTATGACGCGTTACCGGTAACGGAAGACGATATTCAAGATGAAATTAACTTAATGGGAACATATCTATAATGGCAGTATTTACAAGAACAGGAGAAGTAAAAGCGGAAGACGCTAAGTACACAGGCACCGAACCAACATGGGACGATGTTAGTCTATTATCACCAGAAGAGGTTGAAAAGAAATTTAGCAGTGCTCTAGGATTCTATGCATATTATACATCTGCAAAGGATTTGATACCAGATTTAATTCTTTACATGACTAATAATGGTTACACAAAAGATGATATCAAGCTAATTAAGAAGTATGGCGAAAAGGTAGGAGTAACAACTATTTCAAAGATTGCTCGAATGATTAATCGCGGAATGCCTTATGCCAATCCATATTTAAAAGATAATATTGCTACTTGTATTTCTAAAGCAAGGTCACTGAACTTTGTTGGAGTAGAAGAAGACCCAGCACTAGTTAAGAAACCAAAAGCACCAGTTGTTTCACCAATGAAACGATTAGAACAAAAAGTTGATGCGGAAGTTATATCTCATATTGACTATGCTCTTGACGATTGGACTGAAGACACAAAGAACATTGCTTCATTACATATTACAACACTACTAGCCGGAGCTAATATTCCTGCAAAAGGTTGTCAGTTCGTTCATAACTATCTTGACCGATATATCGGAGAAGCCAAAGAAGCTTATGAACAAACATGTGAGCAAATGGTTGAGGGATATTCTTTCCTTACAAAACGTGAACTAAACAAATGGATAAAGACTTTAGAAAAAATGAAAGCCGACGTAAGTAAATACGAAAAGGCTAACAAAAAAGCCATTGTTAGAACTAAGAAAGTAAAGCCTGCGGGATTACAAGTTCGCGATTTGAATTATGATAAAGAGAACTCTGATGTATCACCAACTAAAATTCCTGGTGCGATACATGTAGTTCTATTTAATCAAAAGACACGCAAGTTACAGAAGTACTCCGCTCTTACTCGAAATGGATTATCGGTTAAGGGTACAAGTATTAAAGACTTTGATAAAGATAAAAGCCAACAATTTACAGTTCGAGCCAATCAAGTTGAATCAGTATTGGCAACTAAAGACTTAGTAAAGAGTTGGGATAAATTGAAAGGCAATAAACAGCCAGTTAACGGAAGAGTTAACGAACATTGTAGAATTATAATAGCTAAATGATTAATAAGATAATATTAAATATAATACTCGCGATAAACGCGATCTGCCTAGGGATAAATTCTTTTCTTCCTAGTACTGAATACACAGCGCAGTGGATAATAATTCATTGCTCTATAATATCATTAGTAACCATCGTAATGGAAAGGGAAAATAAGTGAATAAAGTTTTTAAACCAAGAAACCCCGCGGTAAAATTCCGCGGTGGTCAGATATCAATCCAGGCAAGTGAGTACCACTATTGCCACCCAAAGCATGACAAAGGACCATACTTTAGTTATGAAGTAGCTTTCTTTGAAGGTGGAACGGATAACTTTGGAAAGATACCAGAGCTCGAGCCAAACCTCGACCAAGTGTATGGTTGGGTGGATAAAGATATAGTAATAAATTTACTAGAATCAGAAGGTTATTCACCTTCACAGATAAAGGATATTTTGCCTTATGAATAATGATATAAATACAATCCAGTACCTTTTAGTAAAATTTGGAGAGATGGCTATGGTAATAATGGCAGCTGTCTCTGTATGGTTCGTATGCTCTTTTATCTACCATATAATATATGAAAGAGATTGACATTAATTATATTATTTGGTATAATAAAGACTTAAATTTATAGGAGAATTATGGCAAAAAATAAACCCGAAGTACCAGTGGCTTTTACGAAAAAATCATTAGCAGAAAAAGTCTGCTTATTAGTACATACAGATGGTATGAAATATAGTGAAGCTTTATTAGAAGTTTGTGAGCAACATGAGATTGACCCACATGATATCGCTAAATTAGTAAAAGGACCGCTGAAAGCAAAATTAGAAGCAGAAGCAATGCGATTTAACGTAATACCAAATACACAAGGAAACACATTACCACTTTGATTAAATCAGACCCATACACCGCATGGTGTATTTGCAATTCTGTAATACATCATTTCAGAACAAAGAGTTACGACGCCGTTAAGTATCGATATAAGATGCCTTGGTTTAGTCATAACAAATATGGTGGAGACAGGAACCAATGGAAGTATCAAGGTTTAGCAAAAGCTTTTCCAAATCGTGAACATCTAATTCAATACGCATATTCAAATGCTGCGAATGGTAAAACACATATAACTGAGTTTACTGATGAACACTATAAGATATTAAGCAAATGGCTTCAGTCTCAGTCTTATTCATTTGAAGCTGATTTAAAAGTATTAGCAAAGGAAGGTACACTTGATGAAATATTAACAGCAGAACCGCATCGAATGCCACATATTTTTAGATGTAGTTCTTTGACTACAATTGTAGCATTAGATATGATGACAGATTTCGTAGCTCGAGCAGAGAAGAACTGTCAAGAAAGTTTACAGTGGCCACAGAAGTTGGAACACTATAAAAATAATAGAGTTTTTTTATCCCAGTGGATAAATAAAGAGAAGTTGAAAAAGATTGCAATTAAAGTCTTTACAACTTAAACAATACAGTGTATATTACAGTACATACAAACAAATACAAATAGAAAGATAATAAATATGTCATTCCAAAATATGAAGGCAGCTAGAGACACCGCAATTGGAAAATTGTTAGCTGCGGCGGAAACAGCAGGAGGTGGAGAGAAGAAGTCCTATAAGGACGAACGTGAGTGGAAACCTACAGTCGATAAGGCTGGTAACGGATATGCCGTTATTAGGTTTCTTCCAGCAGCCGAAGGTCAAGATGTACCTTGGGTTCGATATTGGGACCACGGGTTTAAAGGCCCAACAGGTCGTTGGTACATTGAGAAGTCACTTACCTCTATTGGTAAAGATGACCCAGTTTCAGAACTGAACTCTCAATTATGGAACTCTGGCAGAGAAGAAGATAAACAAGTAGCTCGCGATCGTAAACGTCGTTTGCACTATGTATCTAATATCTATGTCGTAAGCGATCCGTCTGCGCCAGAAAATGAAGGTAAAGTATTCCTTTATCAGTATGGTAAAAAAATCTTTGACAAGATTATGGATGTGATGCAGCCACAGTTCCAAGATGAAACACCAGTCAACCCATTTGATTTTTGGGGTGGTGCGGACTTCAAGTTGAAGATTCGTCAAGTCGAAGGTTATCGTAACTACGATAAGTCAGAGTTCGCGAGCCCTTCAGAGTTTCTAGGAGCAGATGATGCTAAACTAGAAGCAGTCTATGGTGCACTTCACGACCTTGGTGAGTATATCGACCCAGCACAATACAAATCTTATGGTGACTTGAAAAAGAAACTATTCGAAGTTATTGGCGAGACTGAAATCTCCAACACACATACAACAGCTGAGTCTGTTATTCTAGACGAAGATGTATCTTATGAAGATGCTCCGGCAACTCCTGCTCCGGTAGAAGCTAAGAAAGAAGAAGACGACGATGCTATGTCGTTCTTTGCGAAACTAGCTCAAGAATAAGTCAATTATAAGTCAACTAGGAATTGGACTAAAGGTCACCTTCGGGTGGCCTTTTTTTTATCTACTAGTTTTCAATACGTATTCTAACGTTCTGCTATTGATATGCATATCTTGAATCACTTGAGTTTGTGAATTTACGTTAGAAGTATTACCACCAACTTGTGTTATAATTGGTGCACTCAATCCAGCCTGTGTTACTTGGCTGATTCCCATAGTAGCATTTGCTAGCATTCCAGGTTGTGAGAAAATTTCTGCAGCATTTGTAGCATTCTCTAATAAGTCAGCCATTGCTCTTGCGATTGGAGTATTATTAGTATTAGCACTAAAGTGTTTTGTCATTACGGATAAGAATGTATCTAGACCTTCAGATGCTTTGACCATATTTACATCCCACCACATTTGGCCATCAAATTTTTCTCCGTACTTTGTAATATTATGTAACAAATCTTTTATATTTGTTTGGAAATTCATATTTTTAAATGGTTCGATTACCGTAGCTAATCTTTCCATTGCATCTGCTAGCATTGTAATTCCAGTAGCCTTAGTACCAAAGTCTGCTAAGTCTTTTACAAATCCACTGAATCCACCGCCAGTAATTTTATCGATAAGACCACCGAAAGATAAGTCTCTAAATGATACAGCTAAATCTTTAATTGCATCACCGGCTACACCTACTTTATCCCAACCAACTTCAGCTAATTGAGAGAATAAATGAGCAGCTGAATCTAAACCAGCCCCTGCAAGTTTCATAGCATATCCGAATGGAATTAAAGCAGCACCTGCGGCTGCCAATGCAGCGATTCCTATGAAAAGACTACCACCAGAGAAAACAACTGCGGCAGTAAATGCTGCGACGGCGGCTCCCATAGTTGTCAACATAGTAGCAAACATTCCTATCTTCTTAAAGGTCATACCTTCAAGAGCTTTATTGATTAACATTAATGCACCACCAAATGGTATAAAGGACGCGCCCATCAATGCTAATGCTGCAGCTCCTTTAGCAAACATTGGAAGATTTGCGCCAAGAAACATAAATCCAGCTCCGATTGCTTTGAAGAATCCTACGATTCCTGCTCCTACACCAGCTGCTCTAGCTGCAACAGCACCGGCACCACCAGCCAACATTTTCTTAAAAAATTCAACAAGGTTAAAGGAAGTTCCTTTAATAGTCTGTTTTACATTTTTTAAACCAAACTTTTCTACTGCTTTATCAAAAGCAAACATTAATTGTTCATTTTGATTAATACGGAAATTCTTTTCGTCTTTTTTAGACTCAGCTATTTTTTGGTCTTTTGCAGCTTCACTTTCTTTCAATGAATCAGCGACTTCGTTACCAATCTCAATAGGGTCTAATCCAACAGATTGCCTAATAACATTAGACATATTGTTAATACCAAATTTAAGTTGGTCAATACCAGTTCTTACAGCTTCGAATATAGGTGTAATGGCGGCTCGATGTTCTGTTTCTGCTTTTCTTCTACCTTCTTGTTGGTCGAATAATTCTTGGAAACCTTCTGGCAAACCTGATTGTGTCCCACCAAAAACACTTTGGAAGATGGCACCAAGCTTACCATCAGCAAATGTCTTTTTGATATCCTTTGCTAAAAAATTAACACCTCTAATTGTTGCACCAGCGATAGCTTGTGGAGCTAAAGCAAGAGTGGTTTGAATTTTAGCAAGAGCTCCAACACTTTTACCGAATCCAGTACCACGTAAAAAGTTAGTAGATACAGTCGTACCAACAGCTTCTGCAAGGGTATCTGAATTACTAATAGAAAAGCTTTGCTCTTGACCACCAAGTATGCCTTGTAACATTTGTGGTTTTCGGAATACTGCAGTATTTCTTTCAATCTTCTTCAACAGTTTCATCATCTGCTTATCAGATTTTGTACTCTTACCGCCACCAAAGAATCCGCCTATTTTCTTAAAGGCATTAGAAAAACTATCACCAATACTTGTTATTGGCTTAAGTACATTTCTCATACCTCCTGCAATAGAACCTACTGGGTCTTTTAAGAATTTTACCGTAGTATTATTATTAAAAGCCTCTTTGATTTCATCAATCTTATTATCGATTGCTCGTATGCCAGTACCTTTTTGATTTTCATCATCAGCAGAACTATCTCGTCCAGCTTTCGCCTGTTCACGAAACGCTTTAGTCAAATCTCTAATAGATTTGGTATTCTCAGTTACTGCTTTTCTGTTTAATTCGTCTGACATATGTTTATCCTATTTAGACTGCATCTGTTGTCTTTCTAATCTTTCGTTTTCAGCTTTAATATGTTCTATAAGTAAGGAAACATATATTTGCCTTTCCCACGGTAACATATTTTCTAATTCAGTTAAACTATAATTATGATGCTGCATCATATTAAAGTTAGTCTGAAGATGATTGACTAATGAATCGTGTGAAAGGCCTATGCGAAAAAATCCGCGAGTCCTTTCAATGTAACTGTTGTTTTACATCCGCTGCAATCTTTATCCTTTGGTTTATTTGTACATCCAAAAGTTACATCTTTCTCAATAGCGGGTTGAGAAACTAGGAACGCTTGGATTTTTTCTAGTTGAGAGTGACTTAGTTGGTCTACAAATTCTTTTAGTTCTTTATTAGAACAATCAGAAGCTTTATAGACATTGTCTTCGTCGTAAATTGTATCTATAACAACAGCGACCATAGCACTAATATCGTCCATTTCTTCTGGTTTCATACCAATCGCATCATTCAATGTTAATGATTTGAGTGTTATTCCAACCGTTTCGTTTAATTTGATATTTGTTTCTGGTTTTTCTTTTGGATATTGTACTTCTACTGATGTTAAATCAACTTTCACATCTTGTAATTGCTGACAACCTTCACAAGGAAGTTGAAAATCAGCTGTCTCACCTACAGATTTTATTCTAAGCTGTAGGAATAAGAACTCTGCATCATAAGTGGTCAATGCATTAGGGTCGACTTTATCAAATGTACATGATTTGATAATTCTTTTTAATGCATTAATCGCCTGAGCAGGGTCCCGCGATTCTTGAGCCATCATCAATATTTTTTCTTCTTTCACAAGAAAAGGACGATACTCAATCGGTTGACCTGTAGACGGAATAATCGTCTCGTAGGTCGGTGTTTCTAATTTTGGTAATGCCATAATTTAATTTTCCTTTTATTATATTTTAAAATAGATTCCTAAGGCCATCAAGCAGACCATCTGCTCCTGCGACCATCGCATCTATTGCTCCATGCGCTTCAATTGTATCATACGCAAAATTTACTTGTAGCTCTGATGTTATATCTGAGGCTGCATTATCTAATGAAATACTATTTACTGAAGTAGGATATGCATGTGTCAGTTTAATTCCATATATCGGCGAGTTCTTTTGATTCAATGCTTGAATAATTATATCAGAAGTATATTCATCTTTATATCTTACCACATGGTTTATAGGGTCAACCGGTAAGTTTTGCCATTTATCCATTACTTTTTTCAAATAATAGTCATTTGTTAAATGAAATACCATGCCAACATCTTCATTAGTGAATGTGTATGG
>Ga0129351_1000696_pt1 | contig 12780 bp, 14 predicted proteins | sample CPBDNA_8_FD_94423 | JGI IMG/M metagenome (GOLD analysis project Ga0129351, IMG submission 94423) | Freshwater to marine salinity gradient microbial communities from Chesapeake Bay, USA - CPBay_Sum_27_0.2_DNA | ecosystem: Environmental > Aquatic > Marine > Coastal | place: USA: Chesapeake Bay... | reverse complement strand
TCTCGTACCAAATGACCACTACGATAAGCACTGTGTTTTTTATATTTTTTATATATCTCTTTTTTAACCTTTTCATACAATTTCATATCTCTTGGTTTAGGTCTAGTCATTATATATATAAAAATCATATTTATTTTTAATGAATATAATTTTATTAATCATTACTAAAATCATCCTTACTTATAACTGTATTATCAACTATCATTTTTAATAATCTTGTTGGACTACGTATTTTTAAATTATCAGTACACGTTTTTGTTGCTTTATAAATATTACTCGATACATTTGAACTATTCTTCCACTCTGGATTCGTGTCTTTTAATAACTTAATATTTTTTATACTAGCATCATCTTGCTTGTTCTGAATAAGCGTTATTGCACTCATTAATTTCTTTTTCTCATCATCCTTTTGCCACAAATTATCATCTTTCACATATATAATACTACGCTTCTTATCGGTACAATGTATTGGACGTTTCGTTATATCTATATTTTTTAATTTTTTTATTATCACATCCGCCAATTTATCATACACATCGTCTTTTATTATGTCATTATAATTAATAGAATCAACAAATTCCAATAAATTCATTGCATCCTTACATTTCTCATTTAAAAATATCTTCAAATTATACTGATTATTTTGTGTATTGTTAATAATAGTCTGATTTAAATTACCACTCTCATTTATCAATTCCACCACCTTCTTTGATATATTGTCTATATCATTCGTTGTTCCTGTATATAAAGAACAATCTTTTATATGTCTTGATAATCCTGACAAATATTTATAACCCTTTCCACAATCACACATGTATTTCTTGTCAGTTATTAACTTGTGTATTTTGTCATTCGTATCATTGTTTTTATGCTTCTTTGATACTAAATGACGTGAAAAATTTGACTTGTGATTCGTGCTAAAATTACATAACTCACAAAAAAATTTAGCACCAGAAACATTTTTTCTTCGATTTATCTTTGGAATCGTGCTCGTTTTTGTTGAAAAGGAGCAAGATTTATGTTTAGGTGTCAAAATATGTCTGTCATAATTCGATTTTCTGTCCGTTTTGTATTTGCAAGGTAGACATTCGTATAAGTACTTTTTTTTCAGTTGGTTTTTTTGGGTGTTTTTTTTATCATTTTCGGTTTTTTTTCGAGCACTGTAAGAAATTATTATATTTTCTTCTACTTCAGGACATGCTATTTCATCTTCTAAGGGTGAATTATTTTTTCTGCTCGTTTTTCGGTTTTTTTTTTTATCATTTTTTACCATTTCCTATAGTAAGTTGTCAAAATTTTTTTGATCAAAAAACGTAAAAAAAAAATTTTTTTTTTTTTTAATTTTTTTTTTTTTACGATAAACAGTAAGGATAATGAATTTTTAAAATTTTTTTTTTTTTTTTTTTTTTCGCGTAGTTGAAAAATTTTCACCTCGTTTTGGACATTTTTTTTGTCCTTTTTTCAAATTTTTTTTTACAACTATCAAAAATAAAAAAAAAAAAAAAAATTTATTAATAATCAACTATAAGACTGTTTATGGTAATAAACTTGAAAAACTTTATTTTACGAACCCTAAAAATCGCACTTTTTGAACATTTTTTGAAAAATCAATCGTCTATCATCGAATATATAATACCGTAGGTCATTCCGAACCAAAAATCCTCGTCTCGTATTCTACGTTCATAAATTTTTTTTGTTACCAAATATGCTGACAAAGAATAAATTAATTTATTCAATATTCTTACAAAGTGACCAAAATAATATGCAATATACATTTCATTCGAAACATAGCATTTGGGTTGTCCAAATGGATTATCCATTACAACAGGACATATTAAATATTTATCATATGAAACTACATTGCGTCGTTTATGATGATTTGCATTTAACATAAATCCTACCATAACACCGATTATAAATTGAATTCCTATTTTTTTTGTCATTGTTGTCATTGTTTTAATGCATATAAAAAAATATGTATATATTCTTTCAATTTTTTATATACCATACATATTTCAAGTTATTTAAATTCATATCCACGTCTTTCAAACATCTCAGTGAAGAATCTTATATAATTTTTATAATTGTCAGCATGTAACCATTGTGGTATTCTAGAAATACCTTGTCCTCTCTTTGAATGTCTACTACCTGTAAATAATAATATTTCAAACAATCCTATTATTTTTTTATCAAAATCATTAAATTCATCTTTATCTATACGATAATTACTTTTGTATATATATCTGTTATAATTCATATCACTATATACGCGAAACTTTTTTTTATTTTTTAAATGAATAAAATTTTTAATATAACCAACACCCATAATCGCATTCAGATCATTATTCATTTCTAATACAAATACATTTGATTTATGAACAATACAATCTCTTATTTTTATAGGTGTATTGTATATACAACCAGGCCATTTATTAATACTTCTCCAATTTTTATTCTCGTTCCATGTATTATTATTAAAACGAGTAGTTGCAATATATATTTTCATTGCTTATTCAGTACATCTTTTATAAAAATCAATTTTATAAAGTATTATAATTTATTTTAAAACGAGTATCAATACAATTTCTCTCTTCATTCGTTAAATTAAAAAAATCAAATAAAACATTATCAGTTATTTTTTTATTTTTAAAATACGGTATATTTGTTATATCAGGCAATAACTCAAAAATATATTTTTCCAAATATTTCATACGATACCTTGTACTATCATATAATGTCATTACCATTTTTGTAGACAAAAAATCCTTTAAAACATACAATTCTTCTATAGTTTTATCCTTTATAACATAATTATCTCTGTTTGATATACCATATTCACCATCTTTATCCATATAAGGAAATCCATACATTTTATGACCCAATACTAATTTTGGTTCGCCATAAAATGCAAGCGGAATGTCACTATATTGTATTACTAAAAAAGGGTTTATCTTATTTGAAAGTTTAGTTGTTTTTATATTTTTAAAAGGATAATTATCATTTGAAAGAGAGATTTTTGCTTTTTTTGATGGCATGTTTGTTTTTTTAACATATTTTTTTAGAGAACCATAAGTTTCTACATAAAATAATAATTTTTTTATTATAGAACAGTAAAATAATGGTATTGGACACTGATCATATAATTTAAAATCAATATATTTATTATGTATATTGTCATATAATTCTATAAACCCTGGATTTTCTCTCTTTTTTAACACAAAATAACATGTCGGTGTTTGCGCTTCTTTATTAAAAATAATATTGGTTTGTGTATTCGTAAAACAATGTACCTTTTTAATATTATATTGCATCATATAATCATACATATCATTTCTACATGGTTTCATCCATATAGATGGAATAATAAAACTTAACATACCATCATCTTTTAGTAAATTAATACTACGTTTAACAAATGAATACCATATACTTTTCCCATCACTTTTCTTACTATAAATATTATTTGTAGGCACTTTAATTAAACCATTAGAATTGTACGGGGGATTTCCTATAATAACGTCAAATAAACAGTCAAATGTATGTTCTATGTAATCACATTCTATAATATTTGCTTTTTCACTAAATGTAGACTTTAATACAGAAATGTTTTCTGGATTAATTTCCACCATATACAACATTTTTGTTAAGATATGTTCCCTTCTTTTTATAGGATCCTTTATAATATCAAAGAGAGATTTATACAATTTATTAAATAAAAAAATAGAAAAAAATCCTCTTCCTGCACCAGGATCCAACCATTTTATATTAGGATTTTTAAATATTTTTTCAGGAAAAAGATAAAACATTGATTCGATTAACGAATATGGAGTATGAATTTCACCAAATTCTCTCTTATATATTTTATTAATCGATATGTTTTGTGATTTTTTATCTATTTTAAACATAATATGTTATAAAATGTTTAAAATATATTATTATAAACGCTAATATTGATATAATTGCTCAATAGATAGTGTGAAATTCCAATCCAAACCTCTTAAATCAACTATTTCACCTCTATCATCCACTAATTTAATTTTTAGCCTGTCAATATCTACAGGACCAAAATAATCCCTAGTATTTTGATATATATGTGTAGAACTATAATATTCAAATCTTTTATCAGGCGTTTTATCTAATTTTATAATACCAATGACATTTTGTGATAAAGGTGGTGTAACACGTTTATTATTTATCTCATTTTGATTCAATATATTTTCTATAGTATACGCTTGTTTCTGAGTTAATGCCATTAATTCTTCTCCATTTTCACCATTCGGAGGATTAATATTGTTTTTATTATATTTTGTATCTACCTTGTATTTCCCATTTGAATTTAATGAATAACTAATGTCTTGTGAGAAATACTTCGGCAATTTCAATTTTAAATTGTAATCAGTAATATTTATAATACCTTTATTAATATAATTATTATTATAATCGTCTACTACAATATATAAATGCTTGGGACCAAATGTATTTATTGGACTCTGACCAAATATTTTTTTAGATAACGAAAAACTTAGATTACTTATATCATGTATGGTAGATGTTTCCGGTCTAAACCCTAATAACCAACCCAAATTACTATTTATTTTCCAATCATGTGATAAATCCCAAAATTTTATAGTACTTCTATGTATTCCATTTATTCCTGATATATCCACAATACCGGTTTTTTTACTATATTTAATATAACATTTATCTTTGAAAACTGTATTTTCACCAATTTCTTGTATTAATTCATCTTTTGTATAGATTCCATCCGATATATCTACTCTAGAACTATCCACATAAAAAAAATTATTTCTTTTATTTTCAGATATATTACACCAAGAATAAGGTATACAATATGAATACATCCGCATAGAAACTACATTCTTTATTGGTTCAGATAAATCCATCGTATAATTAGTAGCACAACTAATAGAATTTACATCCTTACTATGAGGTATTATATGTTGCCTATGTTCAGAATCAATACACAAAAGCCTGTTTATAGTATTTTTATAATTAGGATTAATCTTATCTTGAGTTACACTAACGTTTTTATTATGTTCAATATTTAAATATTTTCTTTCAATTACCGTATCATTCACTATTTCTGTCTTACTATTATTATTGTCTAATAGTTTTTTTCGCACATTTTCAAAAAAATCAATCAGATCATAATCATCACTATCACCAATCTTTTCAATCAATTTATCAATATTTTTATTTACTTGTTCATCTGTCGAATTATCATTTAAATCTAATATATCATATAAATCTTGTATGGAATAATTATCTATATTTTTATCCATATTTTCATCCATTATTATATAAAGAATTATATATTTATTATATAAATATTAATTTATATAATGAATATTATAACCGTTTCTATTATTATTACTTTCGGCCTGTTTATATTTATAGGCATTAAATTATTACCTATATTTTGCAAAAAAAAATACGAATCTTTCTAGTACTCAATGTGGGGCTCGAACCCACGACCCTGGGCTCATAAGACCCATGCTCTACCAACTGAGCTAAATGAGTTAATATATATATATTTCTATTATCTTTAATCTTTAAATCATTTTTTACTATAGTTTTCTACTATTTTTAGTTTTTTCTTTTTTTTATTTTTTAAATTAAAACTAGTATTTTTATCATTTTTAACACTATCAAACAATTGATTGATGATAACCTGTTTCTTTTTTTGCACTTCTAAACAGTACTCATCTATTGTTTTACCTGTTTCTACATCGAATTCAGAAACCAAACTATGAATATCAACACTTTCCGATTTTTGCCCAATTCTATATATTCTGCCAATAGCCTGTTGTTCAACTGCTGGATTCCAATGTGGACTTGTAAAGTATATCTCCTGATAATGCTGGAGATTTAATCCATCACTTCCACACTGTATTTGTATAATTAATACATCGATGTTTTTATTAGTTAATAATACTCTTCTCATATTTTTTGTTGTACTTCCATTTAATATTCCAATACAATAATGAGATGATAATAACTGTTTTATTCTAATAGCCTCATTTGTATAAGAACAAAATATGATCTTCTTTTTAGATTTATCACTCTTATTGATCAACTGTAATAAATACCTTATCTTACTATTGTCCAAGTTATTAAAATTCGGTAATTTTAATTTATCATGTGATTCATCCAAACTGTCCATTTCATTATCATTATCATTTAAATAATTATCAACGCATTTTTTTAGTAATTTTGGATAAATACATACTTGTTTTGCACGACATGCATATGCGAACCACGAATCATGCATATATTTCAATAAATCTGTTTTTTCTCTAGTCGTATTTAAAGAAACCAAGTCTAATTTTTCATGTATATCTTCTGATATATCCTTTTCTTGATTTTTAAATGGTATTTTATGTATATGCAAATTCAATTTTGGCATTTTAATATTAACATTTTTTTTAGTATTATATAACATGTAATGTTTTAAAAGAGTTATCATCTTTTCAGTACTACGAGATTTAATACCATCTATCAATGGTATTATTTTACTAAGCATACACAAAGATACAACATCTCCCCAACGATTCTGTATAGGTGTACCAGTCATCATCCAGTATATTTCACTGTTTATTTTCATAGCACCCTTATATAACTTAGAATAAGAATTTCTCATATTATGAGCTTCATCATAAATAACACGAGACCATTTTATTTTCCATAAAGGTGATGAAATATTACGACCCTTATAAGATCGTTCAGTTATCATACCATATGATGTAATAATAACACTTTGACTATTTAGAATACGCATAACAGTGTTACTATCCATATTTTTAAATTTCAAAGAACTAGTATATAAATAAGGTTCAATATTCAAAATAGCCCTTACCTTTTCAACCCACTGAGAAATCAACGCTTTAGGTAAGACTATTAATGTTCGTATTTTTGGATTCAACTTAATACACGATAACATTAAAATAGTTTTACCCAACCCCATTTCATAACATAAAAGACCTCCACCAGTTTTCTCTCTATTATAACACCATTCGAAACCATTTACTTGATAGTTTTTAACATTATAACCTATTGATTTTATGAAACCAATAAATCTATTTTTAGAATTCATCCTAATATTTATTATCTCTTATATATAATTCATAATTATCGACAAAAAAAGTTCAATTTTATGTATCTTGTATTTTTTTCCTTTTTTATTTTAATCTAATTATGGTGAGGTATTTGATGCCCTGATTCTAGAAAGTATGGGACAATCATCATTCCTTTGTTTAATACTACTCATATGTATTTTGGGTTGCATCATCATTGTATTATTTACTTTATTTTCTAGTTCATTAATACGTTGATTCAATGTAATAATATATTTTAACAATTCATTATTAACATAAATAAGATTTGACATATTTGCATCATCATTATTGTTATTTTTTAGTAGTTCCATTTGTCTTTCGATAATTTGTAGTCTTGCTTCAGTTTTATATTCCATTTTTAATATGATATATAAAAAATATTTAAATCATTTCAATTTTTTTTTAGCGAACTTTTATATTTTTTATATAAACCACGCGTTTAGTTAATTTATTGTTGTAATGCTTTATAATTATACTCGAAAATGTTATAAAAAATAATATTTCATATACTGTTAAATGTGATATTTTTTTGTAATATGAAATACAAAAAAGAGATAATAATATGTATATAAATAGACAAACAATTCTTAAATAAAAAACAATCGAATCGATATTTGCTTCTAATATACCATTATTAATCATTTCCTTATTATTATTAACCATCTCTTTTATTATTTCAGTAATATTACTATTTATACTAACTTTAATATTATTATCATCCCTGCGTAAATTACTTTTTATTATATTACTAACAATTGTTTTAACAACATCCATATAGATATAGATATATTTATCTGTTTATTTAAATAAATTAGTTTTAATTTATATAAAATTGATTCATTGATAAATTATTATCGTATATTTTATTATAATGGATAACAATAGTGATGAAACTCTTTCTCAGATAAAACAATTAAATGAAAAAAAAGATAAACTAGAAAAAAAAAATATTGAATATGAAAAGATAATAATAGATAATAAAAATGAAGTTAAACAAATAGAAATCAGACTATGGAACATATGCAAACATAATTGGGTTATTGACTCTGCATGTAGTGATGATGACTTATGCAAACGATATTGCTCAATATGTAATATTAGAAATTGCTATTTATTTTAACTATTTTCTGAAATAATCTTCAAACACATTTTCACTATTATTATTATTTTTATAATTAGTATTATCTTTCGATTCTATTACCGATTTTAACATTTTTTTATTATAAAATTTATGCACTTTTTTATTTATAGTTATTTTACTTGGATCAAATGATTTTAAATATAGTCCTTCTAAATTCTTAACACGTGATAAAGCAACATAACTTTGACCACACTCGAATATACCTGAACCAATATCAATTTCAGCCATATCCAATGTAACACCTTGAGATTTGTGAATAGTAATAGCCCATGATAATATTAGTGGTATTTGAGCAATACCAACACCTGGAATATTTTCAGATTCCCATACATGATAACACATTTTCCTAATACTACCATTGTTAAATTTAACCAAAGGTATACCATTGTCCATTTTAATTACAACGCCCTGACTACCATTGCATATAGGTGCTGAAGAATCCATATCCAAATTAATAATACACATAACTTGTGAACCGATTTTTATAGTTAAATCTTCACTACAATTTAAATTTTTCAACATAAAATCTTGCTCAATAATTTTTCTTTTTTCATCAAATGATTTATTTATTTCTATATCATTTGATTTTTTTATAAGTGTTATATCATCGATTCGCTTATATTTATAATTATATTCTCTATCATCAATTTTATCCATCTGTGTCTGATTTAACATCTCAACAGTACGTCTCAATGGATACAATCTCGTAGGCTGTATAATAGAATCTGCATCTATTTTTCTACCAACAAGTTTATTTAATGCTTGTATAGTGGATTTTTTAATTTTACCAACACGTATTTCATTTAATATTTTAACATATGCTTGATCTTTTTGACGAAATATTTTTGTTAATTCTACCTGGTGTTGAAATACTTCATTCCATATCTTACTTTCAAAGCAAAACTGTGATGTCTCTCTATCGTCCATATCACCAACCGGAGGCAATTGATAAAAGTCGCCTGCAAATATTATTTGCATACCTCCAAATGGTATAGCCTTTTTTCTTATATTTCTACCTATTTTATCCAAAATATTAAATATTTTTAATGACATCATACTTACTTCATCTACGATTAATATATCAACCGACTTCCAATTTTTCTTTTTATATTTACTCTTACACACACGAGAAATTATTTTATCATTATCACCTTTTGCTAACCCTATACCTGCCCAAGAATGAACAGTTTTTGCTTTTCTATTAAATAATAATGCAGAACATCCTGTCATTGAACACAATTGTAATCGTTTACCATCTTCATTTGCTTGGTCAACAATGTATTGTATTAATTTTGTTTTTCCAGTACCACCAGGTCCAGTAATAAATATATTATCACCTTGTAGATACTTATCAAATATATATTGTTGTTCTTCAGATAAATTTATTTCCATAATTACTAATTATCAAAATAAATATATTATTAAATCAATTTTGTTATTAATTTTTTTTGAATATGTTATCCCACTTATCATTAAAATTCTCACATGTAATCTTTTTCTTGATATCACAACAACTAATATCTAATTTTTTCTTGAAAATATAATTATTTATACTATATACCGGTATGAAACTACTATCAGTACAATTAGAACCTTTATTTGTTATCCTTACATAATTATTTGTATCACTTTTGTCTAATATTTTAAACATATTATAATCAACATAATTTATTTTTTTTTGGTCACTTGGAAAGCAATTCATATATAAAAAGTATATAAAATAAAATCATTAAATATAATTAATGAATTGTCTAGCTCTCACTAGATGTATTGATTTTATGAGACGAAGAAATTTTCATAGTACTAAAAATATTGAATGGAAAGATACAAAACCATATATTCCCCCTGTGAATAGCGGACTAGTAATAAAAGTTTACGACGGAGACACTATCACTATTGCTACACAAATATATAATGATAAAACACTTTATCGTTTTTCTGTTAGATTAAATGGCATTGATTGTCCTGAAATGAAGACAAATAACAACAATGAAAAAACAGTAGCAATTATGGCTAAAAATAGAGTTACTGAAATGATATATAGAAAAAATATAACACTTAAAAATGTTAAAAAAGAAAAATATGGTAGATTACTAGCTGATGTATATCATAATAATATCTGCATTAATAATGTTCTTTTAAAAGAACGATTAGCTGTTAAGTATGATGGTGGTACAAAAATAGTCCCAAAAGATTGGATGGATTTTCATATTAATAACAATATAAATTAGATGCATTTGTTTTAAACTTTTTTATAAATTTATTACAAGTAAGATTATGAATTCACCATCATTTCAATATACATATAGAAAAACAGAAACTATCAAAAAAAAAACAATTATTATACCTATTAATAATCCGAATGATTATTACAAAGTCTATATTAATCATGTTGATATTCACCCTGATGGTTACGGTGAACTTATATTTGTCTATTTAGATGGTATTATCGATACATTTAAAGCCAATGGAAATGGTGGATTAAAATTTTATAATTATATTAAAAAGGAATGGAACAATCAACGGTTTACAAATTACTATTCTATTGAATATTTATCAGAAAACATAAAAAAAATTTCAAATGTTACAAAAAATTACACTATTGATTGTTTAAATATATATGGAACAAACACATGGTTTTGGAATACAAAAAATCAAGGTTTAAAAGAAATTATAATAAAAGAAAATTCTAATTGGGGTGGATGGAGGGATTTGACTATATTTAATAATATTTTACCAATTCTCACTACTACAACAAAGAGGCCGATTCCCACAACTACGTCTTACACAACACCTTTAATATACAATTATATTAACAAGACTATATACAATTATATTGATGTAATACGTTATAATGACATAAATCGAACGATTTATAATTTTAAAGATGAAATTAGATACATTAATATAAATAAAACAAATACTATAGATAAAATAAATACCATAGACAAAATAAAATATCACTATATTAACAAAACACTATATAATTATGCAGATATTATTCGTTATCATTATGTCAACATAAGCATACCAAACTATATTGATAAAATTGTATATCACCATGTAAATAGAACATTAATGAATTATATTTTTAAAACACATTATATCAATAAGACTATATACAATTATATAACAGAAACACGATACACAAATTCGAGTTTAATGCCATATAATATTTCGTGCAATACAACAGATATTAATACGAGAAATGAGACATTTGACGATATTTTATCACCACTCAATATAATATTAATTGGTATAATAGGAGTTTTATCATCCTATATTTTTTATATGCATTTTAAATGTAATACAATTCAAGATATATGTGACACATATGATAAAATAAAAGAAATAATTACATGTTGTTTTTATACAGAAGAAGAAACAACAAATAAGAAAAAAAAACAAACAGAAGATGATATAAAAGAAACAGAAAGTAATATTGTTTTAGATATTGTTTCTATTGAAGATAAAGAAAAAATACGAATTAGACGACGGGTTGAATTATAAAAAAAATTAAAAATACTCACGACCTCTATCTCCGGGTTATTATTTGCATTGGCTTTTTATAGATTTTGTATTTTCTACTCGTCACCGTTTGGACTTGCTATCGTCATTACCCACAGTTTGAGCCATTATATACCCAATCTACTACGTTTTGATATATAATGGAGGATGAACTCTCACCCCCAAAGAGTAATCATAAATAGGAATTGAACCTATATAAAGTACCCATACTATGATTGAGTTTAACGTCATATCGTTTTATGACGTAGCCGTTTAAATACAGAGGTCTTGCAAAAGACAACATGTATTAAAGTTAGTTATCTTCAGACCAGTCAGACCGGTACTCATATTCCCCATCACTATTATATCCCCAATAAGTCGGGTCCTTATTATCACAATACTTGCATGCACAAGTGATGGGACATGAGCCTTCTTCATCATCAGACTCTTCATCCGATAGCCCTAAGATAGCATCCTCAACTTCGTCGAAATGGCGCAAAGAAGTAGGCGTACTCTCTAATTCTTCCTTAGTCATAGTACCATTAGCAATCTTCTCATCGAATATTTGCTGTGCTGTTTTAATAGCAGCATTCCTTGAAACGCGTGATGAACGACGATGTTGTGGTGTAAGTAACATTGTTTATTATTGTTTATTATTGTTTAATATTATTTGTTTTATTATTATTTATACTAATATTATTAATTCAAATAATCATTTCAATTTTTTTTAAACTAATTTTTTTAGAAAAAGAAAATTTAATTTCTCTTTTAATCAATATTGCAATTAATAATTCTCCATTGTAATATGCCCCTTCCAACCGCTCTATTACAGTGATTATCTTCATAATCTTACCTCTCGTCGTCCATACGCTCGATATTGTTGCTCCATTGTAATATGCCCCTTCCAACCGCTCTATTACAGTGATTATCTTCATAATCTTACCTCTCGTCGTCCATACGCTCGATATTGTTGCTCCATTGTAATATGCCCCTTCC
>Ga0129351_1000694_pt1 | contig 12795 bp, 13 predicted proteins | sample CPBDNA_8_FD_94423 | JGI IMG/M metagenome (GOLD analysis project Ga0129351, IMG submission 94423) | Freshwater to marine salinity gradient microbial communities from Chesapeake Bay, USA - CPBay_Sum_27_0.2_DNA | ecosystem: Environmental > Aquatic > Marine > Coastal | place: USA: Chesapeake Bay... | reverse complement strand
GAACTGGTAACGAATACAAGGACGTTTCAAAGCCCACTGACCAACGCAGTCCAAACAGTTGCTAGAAAAGGCTCGCTTTGGAAAGCATCTTTGCAGTTTAATAATTTAAGCGGCAACAACAGGGCAATCATGCAAGCGTTTTTGACCAAGTTAAACGGTCAAGAGCATAGGTTCTTCTTGCCTGATCATTCATATACTAAAAGAGGCGCAGCGGCGACAGTAACGGTCAACGCGGGTGCGTTTGTGAATGGTACGATTTACGTTATCACGGCAGTCGGAACAACTGATTTCACGGCTATCGGTGCGTCAGCGAACACTGTTGGGGTCGTGTTCACTGCAACGGGTGCGGGATCTGGTACGGGATCAGCGACTGCTAATAATTTATTTGTTGCGGGTGCTGGTCAGACGGGATCGACGTTAAACGTGGACAACGCTTCTTTGAATACGACCAATTATCTTCGTGCTGGTGATTACATCGCATTTAACAACGAGCTTCACATGGTCACAGATGACGTGGATTCAACGGGGACGGGTACGGTTGCGATACCGATAGCGCCGCCGATCAGGAAGCCAACTGATAATAATGACTTGGTTGATTTCCTATATCCTGTTCTTGGCGTCTTTATGCTCGCAGGATCTACTGCTTGGGATAACCAACCAGGGATTGTTTCATCATTCACTATTGAGGCGGTCGAGGACGTTCTAGCATGAGCAGGGGTTTTCCGGCAAACGTAGCAACGGCATTAGCCCAGCAGCATGTTGCTATTGTTACCTTTGCTAAGTTGGAGTTTCCTTCTGGTACTTTATATGTCCACAACTCATTGGGAACGTATACTTGGGATAGCCAAGATTGGTTAGGTGTTGGAGACCTTGGGTCTATTTCACAAGTCGAAGAAGGCATCGACGTTAGCCCTTATGCAATCACCTTAACGCTGTCAGGTCTTGATTCTACGATATCAGGCGCAGCGCTGACCGAAGATTACTTCATGCACCCAGTCACAGTGTACATGGGAGTCTTAGATGCTGACGATGCTTTGATTGCTGACCCTACGCAGATTTGGGCTGGCTTCATGGATCAAATGAACGTCAGTTTAGGAGCCGATGGTGGCGATGCTATCCAGTTAATCGCGGAGTCTGAGCTTTCACGATTCGACGTATCACGGAACTTGATGTACACCAACGCGGCGCAGCAAGAAAGATACTCAGGCGATTTATTCTTTAGCCATATTCACAAGGTTCAAGGTGCTAAGTTCGACTGGGGAGCTAGGACTGCTGGTACCGGCGGTGCGCCAATCATTCCTAAAGACGGGTCTAACCCAAAAATAATGGATTAATGCAACTGCAAGTCTTACAAGCATTAAACAAATGGGAACGTAGAGATTTTGACTACGGGGATGCTGATTGCTGCCAGTTTGCTGGATTTATCGTTAAAGAGCTTACCGGAAAAGACTATTTGACTGATTTCCACTATAATTCAGAGGACGAAGCGTATCAGATAATCAGGTCGAACGGCGACCTAGAAGACACTGTTTCAACGGTCTTAGGCGAGTCTACAGAGGAGATTGACAGTCTCCCTGATGGTAGCCCTGTGTTAATTACCTTGCCTGAGACACAGCTTCTAGGCGTTAAATTAGGCAATCAAGCGGTATGCCTGACATTAAAGGGTCTGGCTAGAATGCCTAAAGAATTCATCGTTATGGGTTGGAAATTATGGGGCCAGTAGCACCTTTTTTATTAGCTCTACAAAAGATTGGAATAGCGGTTGCTGGCGCTATTGGTGGTCTTGGTGCTGCTGCTTCCCTTGGGATAGGGCAAGCAATAGCTTTAGGTGGTGCGGTTGTAGCTGGGGCGACACTTGTCGCGAATAAGGCTCTGTCGGCTATGTATGAGATCGACATGCCTAAAGTCGATACCGATGCAAGTCGTCAAAGAACAGTAAAGTCAACTACTGAACCTTATAAAACGATCTATGGTGAGACGCTTGTTAGTGGCCCTATTTCCTATATAGGAATGGCTGGAACTAACAACGAAGATCTGTATCACGTCATAGCCTTAGCGGGTCATGAAGTCACAGATATCACGGATATCTACTTTGACAATAAGCTGATACAAGATTCTCAGATAAACGGTGGGTCTAGTGCTGGCGGTAACGTCACAGCAGGGACTTTTGGCCCTAAGAACAGCACGACTATTTGCATAATTAACAAACATTTAGGAACGGCTACACAAGCTGCTGATTCTATGATGGTTGGCGCGTTTGCTGATTACACTACAGAACATCAGGGTAAAGGCATTGCTTACATAGCAATGAAATGGAAGCTGAACGAGGATTCAGCAGAAGTCTGGGACAAGTACGCACCTTCAGATATTAAAGCTATCGTCAAAGGTAAAGCTGTCTACGACCCAAGATTAGAGTTCGCAAGCGTTGCGACGTATGGACAAGACGTAACCAATGCAAGCTATATAGCCTATTCAACCAACCCAGCCTTATGTCTAGCTGATTACCTGATCAATGCTGATTTTGGTATGGGCATCGCAGTGGCGAAAATTGATTGGGAAGCAATAGTCACTGCGGCGAATGGGTGTGATGTTTCTGTTGATGTTCCTAACGGGACACAAAAGCGTTTCACGGTAAACGGTGTTTTGTTCGGGACTGATTCACACCGTACAAATATCAACAAGATCTTGTCCTCAATGAATGGGCATCTCGTTTATTCCAACGGCAAGTATATTCTTCATGCGGGTATTTACGAAGCACCTACGGAAAGTCTAAACGAAGATGACTTGATCGGGGCTATTGGTATCAAAACATCATTTGAGCGGTCAGACAGATTCAACACGATCAAAGGTCTTTTTGTTGATCCAGCGCAGAATCACAAATCAACCGAGTTTCCAAAGGTACAGTTAGCCGATGCTGTAACAAGAGACAACGGGGAAGTCTTAGAAAAGGAAGTCCAGTTCCCAATGACAAACTCAAGCTACATGGCTCAGAGATTGTCCAACAAATTAATTCAGTTAAGCGATCAGCAAAAGGTCGTAACTTTTCCTGCAAATTTATCAGCGCTAAGAATCACCGCAGGGGATCGGGTACAAGTATCAGTCGATGAATTAAGCTGGTCGAACAAAGTCTTCATGTGCGTGGGCTGGGCGTTTTCAGATGAAGGCGGTGTCAATCTTACACTTAGAGAAGATTCTTCGACTTCCTACGCTGACCCACTTCCCGTTGCTTATTCAACCATTACCGCAACTGGGGACATCACAGACGGGTTCAGGGGCGTTCCTAGCCCATCTGGATTAAGCGTTACTGCTGGGTTAAAGAACAACGAATTAAACTGGATAAACCCTGCTAGACCAGCTGACTATGGAACTATCTACGTCTACGCATCGCCTAACGGTAATTTTAGTTCAGCAGTTAAGATAGGTGAAACAGATGGGACGCAGTTTGTACATGATGCGTCTAACTCAGCAGATTCTGTTAGCGCTGGTGATGTGCGTTATTACTGGGTCAGGGCGGTTAAGAATATAGGAACTGACGCAGCTAGTCAGTCTAACTTAGAACCAAATGCAGACCCGAATACGACGGTATTCGCTACAGTCGGACGAGTTAATTGGGCTGATGTTTCTGGATCTACCAATGCACCAGCGGATAACGCGACCGTAGGGGCGCAAATATCTGTCAATCTATACGATACCGATGGTTCTACGGTGATGAACCAAGCTGACGTAAAGAACTCAGTCTTGGCTCAAGAAATCCTGCAAGTTGAAGTCGAGTCTGGCGAAGTCTTAGATTTAGAAACAGGTCAAGACGTAGACATCCAGAATCTTGGTGATGTGGCGATCTACGTTAGCGATTCTAATCAGACTTTAAACAGTTCAATTAATACAGTCGCGCAGAATCTATCGGCACTTGAAGATACTGTCGTTGATTTAACCAGCGGCGTTTCAGATATCTACATCCAAGCGAATGAGCCAGTCGCGGGTGTTGGCGGTATACCTGATCCGATCCCTACGTTTTCACGTTGGTATGACTCAGACGATCAGAATCATCCATATTATTGGACAGGATCGGCATGGGCATCTTTAAAGGATGCTCAGATTGCCCAGAACGCAACCGCGATTACGAATCTTCAAACATCTTTAGCAACGACCAACTCAAATGTTAGCAGTAATGCCAGCGCTATATCGGTATTAGATGCAACGACGGTTTCACAGGGTAACTCTATAACGTCAATCACATCGGACGTGACTGCGCTAGAAACGACTGTCAACGATGCTTCAACGGGTGTTGCGGCTAATGCAACAGGATTGTCAAATCTGACGACTAGAGTCACCACTGCTGAAGGGGCGATCACGACTAATGCTTCAGACATTACGACTTTGCAAACAGATGTTACTGCTGCTGAAGGAAATATCACCACAAACGCCACGGCTATATCGGGACTCGATACGCGAATAACAACCGCTGAAGGCACTATTACAACGCAGTCGTCTGATATTACTGCCCTTGAATCAACGGTCAACGATGGCACTACAGGTGTTGCTGCGAACGCATCAGGTCTTTCAGCACTGACGACACGGGTTACAACGGCTGAAGGTGCTATCACAACCAATTCATCGGCTGTTACCACATTAAACGCGACATATACAGAAGATCTACACTTTAGGACTGAAGTCGAAGATGAAAGCGATGACCTGATTGATTTAGAAACTTCTGGGACAGTACAGCTACAAGATTTGACAGACTTTGTGGCGGGTTCATCAAGCGCAATAGACGCTTTAACAGTTCAGACTTACGTCAATGAAAACGACATTCAAACGCAAGCTATCCAGATTACTGCATTAGAATCTACAGTAAACGATCCGACAAACGGAGTGGTCGCTACCGCAGGAGCATTGTCCAGCCTAAGCACAGAAGTTAGCGTGATTGACGGGGTGGTTACTTCAACGGCTCAAGATTTGACGACGCTAACCACAACAGTGGGTCAAAATACTGCGAGCATCACGACGCAAGCCACTTCTATCAACGGGGTCGAGGCTAACTACTCAGTCAAGATAGATAACAATAATCGCATCACTGGGTTTGGATTATTATCTACGACTGCTGGGGCAACGCCGTTTTCTGAATTCGCGGTAGTCGCAGACCAGTTCTCAATCGTTAGTCCTGACTCTACCGCTGACACACCAATTCAGCCTTTTACGGTTACAGCAGATAAGATTTATTTTGGTGCTGATGTAGTCGTTTCGGGTGATTTAATTTCTACTGGCACGATTTCAGCAGACAGGCTACAGATAGACAACGTGATGTTTGACACTGAGACAGTAGGCGGTGTGACTAGTCTTATCATCAAAGCAAGTGGTGTGAATACAAGCCAGATTGCAGAAAACGCAATTACCACTGCAAGGCTTTCTAATGACGCAGTAACGGTAGATAAGTTTGCTAATACTTTGCAGAGCACAAATTACGTTGCAGGCACTTCGGGCTGGCAAATTCTAACTGGCGGTGATGTTGAATTTCAGAATGCAACAATTAACGGAGACATAACAGCCACCAGTCTAACAGTTGAAGAAGCAAACATCACAGGTACGTTGACGTTAGGCGGGGGAGTTTTGCAGGATGGCGCTGGCAATAATTTAACGCAACTGACGACGCTTAACGCACAACAAATAATGTCAGAAGTGACTGGCGTTATAAGTCAGGCGCAGCATGATATCCCTAGTTTTTGGCGAATCACTACCGATGATGATGAAGCGCCGTCTAATTCAGAATTTAACACTGCTGCTGGTCGATTACCTAAAGTCAATGACCTTGTGATAACCACAGACACTACCACTACGCCTGAGACTACTTATGGGTGGACATGTACGGCGGCGGGAGTTGCAGACCCTGCAACAGAAGCAACTTGGGCAGCAATCACTAATTTTATATCTGGTGACTTGCTGGTAGATGGGTCGATTGGCGCGGAGCAGATTAGCGCGAACGCAGTAACGGCTGACAAGATTTTGGCTGGCTCTGTGACAACTAACAAACTGTCAGTAGTCGGCAAAGGCTCAAGTTTAAACTCTGACCCGAATATTGAGGATTCAACCGCGTGGGTGCTTTTTGCAGGCACCACAGGCACGTTTGAGACAATAACTGATGGTTTGGTTGGCAATAAGACGTTGCGTAGCGGCACACCCGCAAGCGCTGGTAGTTGGTACAACGGTAGCGAAAGATTGCCGTTAGACCCCAATAAAACTTATAGGATGACTGCGGTTGCGAGAAAAAGCTCAGACGCTGACGGCACACTTTACGCTGGTGTAGCAGCATTTGAAGCTGATGGGACAAACATTGGCGGCAGTAGTCAATGGAGTTATGGTGCGGCAACTGCGAATGGAGGTTCAACAACCTTTACCCGATATGTGATGGAATTTGGCGCTGGCACATCAAATACGTTCCCTTCAAACGCAGTAACTTTCGCGCCATTAGTTATTCTCAACTACGACTCTACTGCTGGTTATTTCGAAGCGCAAGACATACGCATTGAAGAAAAAATAAGTGCAAGTTTAATTGTAGACGGAACAATTACCGCAGACCAGATAGCTGCAAATACAATCACCGCTAATCAGATTGCCAGCAACGCGATAGGCACAAATCAACTAACCGTAGGTGTAGGTACTACTTTAGGGCTTGCTGATACATCAATCCAGCCAGGAGATGATATCACATCGGGTACTGCTGGGCCTGTTACCATAACTAGCACATCGCTATACCAAGGAGCGGGTAATTTCAATAACGCCGATACAGGGTTTTATTTAGACAATTCTGCCAACTTTAGTTTGCAGGACAAACTAGCATTTAATGGAACAGATTTAACAGTTAGCGGTGATGTCACTGCGGCATCATTTACCCTGTCTTCAGGTGCTACCTTAAATGATGCTGATGATAAGATCAGTAATACAAACAACAATGCTTTCTTTAGGTTTGAAACTACTGCTGCTGGTGATGATGTTTCTGCACCAAATAACGCTACTTTCAATTCTCAGTTCGGAAGAAATCCGAGGACTAACGATGTCTTAGTGGTAGTAAATACCGCATCTAATCCAGAAGTCTCCACGATGTACGTTTACGTAAGTAACGCTTGGGTTGAAAAGGCAGACTTTTTTACTGGTGATATCATAATTGACGGAACATTGTCGGCAGATAAAATCACTGTTGGCAGTTTGAATGCAACGAATATTACTGGGGATATTGATACTTTTGTTTCTTTCAATACGTCCACGACACAGAGTCTTAGCCCCGATGATGGCGAGACGGTTATTCAAACCATCGTCATCCCTGCTAATACGTTAGGTCATACCCCAGTTATTCATGCCGCATGTCAGATAGAATATAAAGCGAATTTTGATTCAGGAGCAGATTACGGAGTCACCTTTAGGGTAAGAGATACAAATGTAACTGGAACTGTGATTAGTACGCTGTTCTATACTAAAAGAAAGTCATCAGCCGGAACACTTGAAGATGACTCGGTTTTTATCTTTGCAACAGACACTAAAACTACAGCCGAAAAAACCTATGTCATTACGGCTTATGCTAGTAGTGGAAATGATTCAGATGATGTTGATATTGATGCGATAGAAGGTATCGCAATCGGGGCTAGATAATGTTTGCAAAATGGGATACAGAAAACGATTGTTTATCAGCAGGCCCACAGAGTCTTAAAGTTGATGATTCTTGGCTGCCTGTTGTTGATTCTGTCGGGACTTTTAACAAGAAGACTCATTCCAAGCATTTAAGACTTGGAGATGGTCAGATTGACTACTATTTGATAGAAAGAGCGTTTGATTGGGCAGCTCAGAACCGAGGAATCAGAAATAATAAGTTATCAGACACTGATTGGACTCAAGTTGAGGATTCCTCGCTCAGTGCAAGTAAAAAACAAGATTACAAAGATTATCGACAGGCGCTACGAGACATAACAAATCATGAAAACTGGCCTAATTTAACCGATGAAGATTGGCCCATTTTGCCGTAAAATGACGGAACAGGAGACGAATAATGTCAAAGATTAGTGAATTATCAGACGGTGGTAGCTTAGTCAGCACAGACTACCTTATTGCTGTCCGTAGCGGTGGAAATGTTAAGGTCAGGATGGATCAAATCAACGTTGACCAAGTAGACCTTGGCGACAATGAATTTATCCGTCTGGGTAATTCTCAAGATTTAACCCTTGTCCATAACGCTAGCAACTCAATTATCAACCAAGCTGGCATTGGTGACTTGCTCATTCAGAAGGCTGGTTCAACCAAATTGACGGTTAATTCCACAGGCATCGACGTTACGGGTACTGTGACCACAACAGGCAACGTCGGGATTGGGACGAGTACAATCACCTCTGGTTTCAAGCTCGAAGTCATTGGCGATGCTCGTTTTGGTGACGTAGTTGGCGATGATGCTGTTGAGCTAGGATGGTCTGCAGGCGGGTCGGAAGGCTTCATCCAAGCATACGATAGAGGTGCTTCCGCATTTCGTCCTTTAAATATAAATAACTCATTGAAGGTTGATGCAAGCGGCAATGTCGGGATTGGGACAAGTAGTCCAAATGGCAACGGTATTCTTACCCTTAATACGCCCACAGATAATTCACCACAAATTGTTTTTTCAGAAAACGACACAGGAAAGTGGCTCATTGGTCACAGGCATGATGGTGACTACTTTCGCTTCTATGATTTAGCTAACAGCGCAGAACGCATGCGCATTGATGCCAGTGGCAACATCACACAAACAGGCGCTAATTCCGCTGACTTTTTAATTAAAGCACCCACCGACAACGCAAGTTTAACTCTACAAGCTGGATCAAGTGACACAGGCGCTGAAGGCGCTTTTGTGTTCTTCTTGCAGAACACCACTTACAAGTGGCAGATAGGTATGAATACCGACAACAGCTTCCGTTGGTACAACTACGCCACTTTAAGCGAGGCTATGCAAATTTCGCCAGCAGGCAACGTCGGGATTGGAATTACCTCTCCAAATGCAAATCTGGCGTTTGGTGGGAACTCTGCTATTGCGTTCAACACCAGCCTTGGTTCTACCGGAACATACGGTCAGATTAAGTCGTTTAACACGCTTGCCCCCACAAACCCTGCAACCAATATTCGCTTCATTCGTGACGTTGCCTCGGTCGGTAATGACGGTGCAATCTGTTTTGACACGGTAAACACAGAACGCGCCCGCATCGACTCCAGCGGCAATTTGTTGGTTGGGACTACTAGCCAAATAAATACTACAAAAACTAGTATTTCTGCAAGTTCCACCACAAACGGTTTAGGCATACAAAATGCAAACGATTCTAACTATTTAATTACTGCCTACAATTCTTCTAGCGTTGAGGTTTTTCGCGTTGCTGGCACAGGAGATGTCACAAACACAAACAACAGCTACGGCTCTCTTTCTGATGAACGCTTAAAGTCAAATATTGTAGATGCCTCATCACAGATTGATGACATTATGGCGGTTCAAGTAAGGAGCTATACGCTTGACTCAACAGGTGAAACACATATTGGCGTGGTAGCTCAGGAATTAGAATCTTCAGGAATGTCTGGTCTTGTAAGCGAAGACAAAGACGGAATGAAGTCAGTCAAGTACAGCGTTTTATATATGAAAGCGCTTAAAGCCTTACAAGAAGCAATGGATAGAATTGAAACACTAGAAGCGAAAGTCGCGGCACTAGAATCTTAACAGGAGAAACAACATGGCAACATTTAACTGGACTATCTCGACCTTAGAGCGAGACCTCCAACCCGCAGATATGGACGGTGCTATCATCGTAAGTCATTGGCGGTGTACTGCATCACAAGAAAACGAAGGCACAACCTACAGCGCAAGCTCGTATGGAACCGTTGGCTTTACCCCTGACCCTTCGTCGCCCGATTACATTCCGTATGCTGATGTGACTGAACAAGACGCATTAAATTGGACATGGGCTGGCGGTGTAGATAAGGACGCGATTGAAGCATCACTTTCTGCTAATATAGAGGCCCAGAAAAACCCAACACAAGCATCAGGTGTCCCGTGGTGAACGAAGAAGCAGCTAAGACAGTAATGGATGGTGTCGCCGTTTCAGGCGGCATAGCGTCTTTGGCTGGCTGGCTTCCAGATATTGCGGCTGGGATGACTATTTTGTGGTTGGCGTTACGAATTTACGAATCAACAACGGTACAAGGGATATTAAAAAAGGGAGAGGAAAATGGCGACACTAAGGATTGACGAGACAGAGTACGAAATTGACGATTTATCGGAATCGGTAAAAGTCAAAGTTGCAAGAATGCAAGAAATTCAAGCGCAGATTAGCAATCTAAACATGCAAGCTAACGAACTACAAACAGTCTTTCAGGCTTATGTCAACACTATCAAAGAAGAACTGCAACCAGCGGGTGAGCTGGTAGAATAGGATGAAATGGAAGCACTTGACGCAATTGGAACTATCTGGCCGATAGCGTTCGGCTTCGTCACGCTAGTAATCGTATTAGCGAAAATGCACAGCGATATCGAGCAGATCAAAGAAAAGATCCGCACCTTGTTTGACCTGTTTAACAACAGATTTAAGTAAGCATGAAATTTATTTTAATCATCATGATCGGGTCTTGGATAAGCCCCGACCGCATAGAATTTGACACCTTGCAAGAATGTGAGATTGCAGCAGAAAAACTAAACTACGGCAAGATCGTAACGGCTTGCGAAATAGGAGATCAATATGCTGGAGTATCTGGAAATAGCGACAACCCTAGTCGCCCTTTGTAGTGCAATTTGTGCAGTAACCCCTACACCAAAAGACGACAAGATCATTGCTAAGATCTACAAAGTGTTAGAGATGCTCGCCCTGAATGTAGGTAAAGCCAAGCAGTGATAGACAAGCTCATAGGGCCGGTCACAGGTCTCCTAGACAAGTTTATAGAGGACAAAGACCAGAAGGCTAGGCTGGCGCATGAAGTCGCTACAATGGCCGAGAATCACGCTCAAGAGCTTGCGAAGGCGCAGTTAGAGGTCAACAAGGTAGAAGCGGCTCATAAGTCGTTATTTGTTAGTGGCTGGCGACCTTTTATTGGCTGGACATGCGGCCTTGGGATGTTTGGTAACTTTATTACCATCCCATTCAGCAACTTTGTGCTGGCTTTATTCAGTATAGACATAGTTATACCTCTGGTACCTCTGGAGACTATGATGCCTGTGCTTATGGGTATGCTAGGATTGGGCGCAATGAGAACCTATGAGAAAAAGAACGCCGTACATAGGGATAAGTAATGTTTAAATATTTCACGTTAGAAGAATTTGCTTGCCAGGAGACTGGGGAAAATGGAATCAAAGAAGAATTCGTCACGTCCCTGGACGCATTACGTCATGAATGTGGTTTTCCTTTTGTCATTACGAGCGGTTATCGGTCTGTTAAGCATAGCATTGAAGCTAAAAAGCAAACCCCAGGGCAGCATACAACAGGCTGCGCTGCTGATATTGCTATCAGCAACGGTGCTCACCGCTTTATTATTGTTTCTAACGCTCTACGTCTCGGATTCTCTGGTATTGGCATCGCCAAATCTTTTGTCCATGTAGACATTCGTCAAACTACGCCGGTTATCTGGACGTATTAAAAAGGCCCACCGAAGTGGGCCGAGGTGTTTGTGCCGAGGCACAGGGGAGAAGAATCCCCATCATACCATAGATACCCCTAATTAACATGTTTAGTTTTGTTTACTTCTTCGCATGAATCGTTTATTCTTTAATCGTTTCAGTAAAGGAGAAGACAATGGAGCAATCAGAAAGCATCAATGAATTAACGTCTGCGCTTGCTAAGGCACAGTCTGAGATTCGCAATCCAAGCAAAAACACGAAGAACACTTTCTTCAAGAATGAATACGCTGATCTCACATCAGTTCTTGGTTGTATTCGTCCTGTAGCATCCGCTAATGGGTTATCGTTCATTCAAGCAGTAGAGGCTTACAACGGCAATGTTGCTGTGAGTAGTCAGATATCCCACAGTTCTGGGCAATGGATAAAACAAGTAGCAAGCGTAGAAGTTCCTAAAACATCTAAGAATCCGATCCAAGACTTGGGTTCGATGGCAACCTATTTAAAGAGGTACCAAGCACAAAGCATGTGGGCTGTCTGTGCGGACGAAGACACGGATGCCCAAGATCTGACCATTGGTATTGAAGACATCAGTGACGAAAAGGTCGCACACCTTGATGCTATGTTAGATGCTACCAAGTCTAGCAAAGAAGCGTTTCTAAAAGTCTACGGTGTAGAGAATTTGAAACGTCTTACTGAATCGCAGTATGAAAAGGCCAAAAAACAACTTCAGCAAAAGAAAGCAAAGCAGGCGGCTCAATGAAGATCCACAACGTTGAACAAGGTTCTGAGGCGTGGTTTCAGCTACGTCTTGGAGTGCCATCTGCGAGTCGGTTCAAAGACCTTTTGACTCCTACGGGTAAGCCTAGTGCGTCTAGCGAGAAGTACATGCATGAGCTATTAGCTGAGAAGATGGCTAAAAAAAGATTTGATAGCTTCGATACTTTTCATATGAAGCGTGGACGCGAATTAGAGCCGGAAGCTGCGGATGTATTTAGCTTCCAAACAGATTTAATCTGCCGAGAAGTAGGGTTTGTAACCAACGATTCGCAGACCGTTGGTTGCAGCCCTGACCGGTTGATATTTGATTCTGGTTTAGAGATTAAGTGTCCAATGCACACTACTCACGTCAAGTATCTGATCGACTATCACAAAGATGGCGAAATGCCTGCTGAGTATTACGCGCAAGTTCAAGG
>Ga0129351_1000691_pt1 | contig 12833 bp, 20 predicted proteins | sample CPBDNA_8_FD_94423 | JGI IMG/M metagenome (GOLD analysis project Ga0129351, IMG submission 94423) | Freshwater to marine salinity gradient microbial communities from Chesapeake Bay, USA - CPBay_Sum_27_0.2_DNA | ecosystem: Environmental > Aquatic > Marine > Coastal | place: USA: Chesapeake Bay... | reverse complement strand
TTCCTTTCATACCAAGACCATAGAAGCTCATTTGTCTTTCAGTTTGCTTAGCTTGTCTTTCAAGTTTCTTTTGTAATTTAGATTTCATAGTGTGTGTGTTTTATTTGTTAATGTAATTTTGTTATGTGTTATTGTGCCTTGTCTCTGTTTGTGTCAAAGAATTTATTGAGTAATATTTTCATATCTGTGTGAGCTTGTGGAGGTAAATTATCAAAATCATCAGAGTTTAATAAATTTTCTAAAGCATATTCAATTAGTTGTGATTGATTTTTTGTTAGTTTCATAATTTGCTGAACTTTTTAATTAAACTTAATTCTGTTTGATACATTTCTTGTTGAGTAATGTTGAGGTCATGTAGTCTATCAACATCAGCTATGGTTTTAATGTGATCTATTAGGTTGAAATATATTTTATCAATTTCTTTTTTAGTTAGTTCAATTTTCATATTATTATTTTTAAAGTTCTTATATATTATCCAGTTGAGGTCGTGTTTACTTTGTAATTAACATTGTTCTACTTTTAGTATATTTTTAGTTCCAAAATGAATGATCACTTCTTCAATTGTATTAGCTCTCATATATTTGATCCAATTAGTAGGTACTCCTTTTTTATTCCAAGTTTGTACTTTAGTTACTTTGTACATTTTCATTTCTTTCATAATTATTGTATTTTAGTTACTTATATATTATCCAATTCAGTTCGTGTTAGTCTTGTAAAACGTAAGCTTTTAAAACTCTATAGTAAAACTCTTCTAAACATTCATTGTATTCCATTTCAATTCCTAGATCTTTGAATGCAAATTTTATTATCATTTTTTCTGTTTCAATTTGCTCTTTGCTTCCATAATAATTTTCATTATTTGCAAGCCATTCCATTTCTGTTTTTATAATTTCTAACATAATATTTTATTTTTTATTTACATTTATATTATCCAAATAGTCTCGTATTTACTTTGTAAAAAATTATATTAAAAAGGCAAAAAGTTAAGTGCTTGGTACTGAGCACGTTAGGGGGTGGGGTAAAATAATGGGTTTTAGTTAAGTGGCTGGTTACCAGATAGTTACGTGTAATACAAAACCTCTAATTATCTAACAAAAAATTTAGGTTACCTACCCCGGTGCATTTGTTACCGCAAGAATGTGTGACAATAGGGTATTAATATATATATGTAGGGGGCTAATGTCGCACTCTAGGTGTGAGAATATTAATATACATGTAATACATATAAGTATGCAAGATTCATTTATAAAGAATAACTTATCTATAGTTATATCATTTGTAGCCGCTGTGTTTACAGCAGGTGGTATATTTTCTGAATTTACATCACTTAAAGATGAAATACATTTAGTGCATGATAGACTAGATGAAAAGATTATTATTATAAATCGTCTTGAAACGCGTATTCTTGAAATAGAAAAACAATTAGAATACGAGAGAGGTTTATTAGAAGCTAAAATTAAATAAAATGTCAAAAGAAACGATTTCAATTAAATCTAATGGAATTAGAAATGAATTAAAAGAGATACGTAAAAGTATCGACTCACTAACTAACGCGCTTATTGAAATACATATCGCACAAACAAACAAACATGAGAACAATGATAATGACTGCACTTGTGGTAACTCTAGGAAGTTGCGCAAGTCAAAACACAATGATGACTGAGTATAGAGAATTAACTAAGGATGTATGTATAGATAACCCACACGAGGTTGTATTGGCTCAGCATCTATATAATAAAATGAAAGAACTTAAATATAATAGATAAAACGTGATATAACAGATTATACGTAATATATTATACTTAATATAACAGAGCATAATTCCTGCTCATAAAAAAAACAATTATGCCAGATAAAAACAAAATAATTTTTGGAACTAATAATGATACCTACATTGCTTCGGATGATGCAGGTAACATAATACTCCAACACGAAGAAGGAAATAGAATTTCTGTTACTAGTGATTCTATACTTCCCGCAACTGATGAGCAGGTAGACCTAGGCTCTTCAGCAAATAAATTTAAAGATCTATATCTTTCTTCCGATTCTATTTATATTGGAAATACAAAGTTATCTTCAGATCCTGCAACCGGAGCATTATCTACTGTAGTAGCAGATGAGCAAGGGGAATTCACCAGTCCAGCTGCACCCGTAGGTGGTGGTGCCAGTGGTCCGTTTGACTGGGAAGCAACAGGATTTACCCACTTTGGCCCCGCCCTTACTAATATTTTTACTAGTGGATCAACGGGCAGTCCAAGCGTAGACGCCTTATTTAACAAGTTTAATCAAATAGGTACTGATATAAATTTCCATGATCCTATTGCAATATGGAACCTTACAAGAGGTGCCAACAATATTTTAGAGCCAGAAATTCATATTAATGGGTCGCGGTTTGGCAATCCTAATAACGGTAATTTCTCAAATATTCCTAATCAAGATTTTCAATTATGGGAGATGGGTTATATCGACCCACCGATCAACTCAGGCATTGGAGTGAATTTTCATGGGGATGGAAATTATGAAATGTATCTTATGACAGCTGATGAATTTGATGTCCATAATGCTAATAACAAGCGGTTCCCTGTTATGTTGTTTAAAGACGAAAATAATGAATATTTTAAAGACTTTTTAGCAAACACAATGCTAAAACATAACTTAATGGATATGTTTGTTTCTATGGAATACGAAATTATTTATACTTGTTCAAATTCAACTACAGCAGCAAATACACCATTTTTCGAAAATACTGATGCCGACTCTGATGGGATACATAGAAGAACATTTACTATAATGAAATTCCCAGATATGCTAATTCGAAGAGAAAAGAGATTCGATAACTTCCCAGATTCCAGCATGAATTTTAGCGCGGGAAGAGCATTCCCTAATGATATAACAGCTTCAGAAAATTATAGAATACTGGATATAGGTAGCATTCAAAGTCCTTATGGTGACCCACGATATCAGCATTACTTTTCTAGAGGAGTTGATGGGAGCCAAGGATATTATCCGACTGGCGGTGTATATCACAACCCCTCCGGTACTCCAGCTAGGTGGTATTCAACCTTAGCTTTAGAGGATGGAGAAGGGGGATATTTATCCACTAGACACGCCAGAGGGGGCTATGCGAATAGTGGTATGTCGGGCGATTTCGTCAATAACGCTTACTGGTCCATTTACAATTATCAGTGGTCTGGTGATTTCTTTGAAGGAGGAATATGTAACCATAGCGATTATACACAAGGCGAAAGTACTACTTATGAAAACGATGGTAGAGGATGTGAGACAAAACTTAGAATTAAAATAAAATAATAAAATAAAAAATCATGGTAGATATTTTAAAAGAAGAGAAAGAACTAGAGGCTAAGCGTGCAGAAGATAAAATTTCACAGGCACTTAAAAATGCTAAAATTTTTACATACAATGCTCTAGCTAAAACTGATTGGTACATTATAAGAAACGCAGACGCAGGTACTGCAGTTCCAGATGAAATTAAACAATCTAGAGCAGAACTTAGAGAAAAATTAAATGTTCTTGAAACTACATTAAATGCGATAGACACTAGTGATATGACAGTAGTAGTTAGAATATCAATATTACTTCGCGAACCTCTTAATGCTTTTTACGGAACAACTACAGAATAGCAAAATAACAAAAATAATAAAACCAACCACACCTGGTAAAAATAAGCTAGGTGTGGTTATTATAAATTAATAACTATGGCATCCCTATTTAAAATGAATCCAAAGACACCTTTAATGAAGGCGTTAGTTGGTAAACAAAAAAATTTACCTGAGCATTTAAAGCAGGCTATACTAGATGCACCTGCTAAATCATATGGTAAATCACCTATGAAAAAAACAGACCCTAAAAAAGGTAGAACCCTGGCTGACATGAAAAAAGGGCAATATGGCACAATTAGACCAATGACTGACCAGGAAGCAGCGGCTTATGCAGCAAAAACAGGTACTACTAGATTAGGCGTAAGAAAGCAAGAAAAAAAGTACATGAGTAAAACTAAGAGTTTCCAGTCTGGTATGACAGATGCTCAAAAAAGTAGAGCTAGAATGGAAAGTACACAAGGTGGATCTCAAATGGGTAAAATTATAGGTGCTGGAGGAAAAGGTGGCGAAAAAGGAATTGCTAAAGAAGCTAAAAGAAGATCTGCTGGTAAGTCACCTGCTAAAATGAAAGGTGTTAAAGGCCTTAAAAAATAATGCAAAAGCTTTCTCCTGAAGCGCAGCGTCGTAAGAAGGCCCGAGATAAAGCCGTTGCGATGAGCCCCCGGCGCCGTGCTATGAAAGCGGAAAACCAACGCAAGCGTAGAGCCGCGAAAAAGAATGGTAAGAATATAGATGGCATGGACTATGACCATACTACAATGTCCTTTGTATCCGCAAAACGAAACCGCTCTGGTTTTGGCAAAGGAACTAAGATCAACAATACAAAAAAATAAATAGAATGGCAACATTATTTGATAGGTCCCCTATAGATAGTATAGTAGAAGATACTGATTATTTAATAGGTATAGATTCGGCTGATAATCGCACAAAAAAATACACTATACAGAGTATAGCTGATTATATATCTTTATCCGCGGGCAACACAGCTGATACTAATTATTATCTTGATAATATAACTTATGATGACCAAACAGGTATAGTTACTTTTTCTGTTAATGGTGGAGCTGACCAAACCTTAGATTTAGGTACAGCCGCTTTTTTAGATTCAGATGATTTTGCTTTAGCCGGGCATTCACATAGCTTCGCTGAAATTGCTTCAGATAATGTTGTTACATCTCAGTATTTAAATGTTGATGGCAATGGTACAATAGGCCAGGTATTAACATCTGATGGCTCAGGAGGATTCACTTGGGAGGCAGCTGGCGGAGTAGATACTAATTATTATCTTGATGGTGTTAGTATTTCTGGCAATACATTAGTATTTAGTATTAATGGTACTGGAGATCAACAAATACAATTAGGAGAAGCAGCTTTTCTTTCTGTTAATCAAATATTAGATCAGGTTACGTTAAATGTAAACGCACAAGACTTAGTTGCAAATTTAGGTAATTTAGCTTCGCTAGATAAAGTTAATTCAAATGAAATTAATAATGCGGCTGTTACAAATTCTAAAATAGCAGATGGAATTATAACCGAAAGTAAACTTAATATTTCAAATACACCTTCAGCAGGATATGTTCTTACTTCTAACGGAAGCTCAGGGTTTTCATGGGTGCAAAATTCGGCTAGTAATTATTATGTAAATAATATATCTAATTTAAATAATACTTTAACGTTTGAATTAGCAGGGGGAGCACCCGCTAACACATTCCCAACTTTTACTTTTGGTGAAGGGGCTTTCAGAAATGTAGGAACTAGTTTAGGAGAATTAGCTGATGGAGCGCATAATCACGATATTGCTACATTATTAAATGCAGGTAGCTTAGCAACCTTAGATACAGTTGGAACATCTGAAATAGATAACAGTTCAGTTACTCTTGGTAAATTGTCAGCTGCTGGTTCAGACGGTCAATTTTTAACAATATCTTCAGGTTCTTTATCTTGGACAACGATAGCTACAGCAAATATAGATTTTTTATCATTACCAAATACGCCTTCTTCTTTTGCGAGCCAGGCCGGTAAAATATTAAAAGTTAATTCTGGGGAGACAGCATTGGATTTTGTAGACTTTGCTATTGAAGCAGACGATATAACATCGACTAATGTAGGTGCGCCAGGAAAAGTTTTAAGTGTTGATTCAAACGGAGATCTTACTTGGATAAATGTAACAGCTGGTGGAACTATAACAATATATCCAGATGATTTAAACGGTATAACAACTTATGGTACATCTGGCCAAACTATTCAAACAAATGGAAACGGTACATTTAGTTATTATACTCCTTTTGACTATCAGTTTGGTTCTTTATTAAATGTGCCAACAACAGTAGCAGGTTATGGAATAACTGATGCGATGACAACAGCACATGACGCAAATGTTATTACCTCAACAGATATTTCAAACTGGAATACAGCATACGGTTGGGGTGATCATTCAGCTGCAGGATACTTAACAGCAGAAACTGATCCTATATTTAGTGCATCAGCTGCTGGGAGCATAACAGCCACACAGGTTACAAATTGGGATACAGCTTATGGTTGGGGTGATCATTCTACAGCTGGTTATATAACAGCTGAATCAGACCCTATATTTAGTGTTTCTCCAGCAGGTACAATAACAAATACAAATATAACGCAATGGAATACCGCATATAGTTGGGGTGATCATAGCACTCAAGGATATATAAATAGTGAAACAACTACAACACTTGCTTTAGTTAATAATACACTTACTTATACTGATGAAACTGGCGCTCAAACTAATCTTGATCTTTCTTTATATTTAGATGACACAAATTTAGCTAGACTTACAAGCGGTTCATTAAATGCTGGAACGGGTATTGCAACATTTACAAGGGATGACAACTCTACGTTTGATGTTGATTTTAGTTCTTTATTAAGCTCAGGTAATACATTTATAAATAGCGCAACATTTAATTCCAGTACAGGTCTTTTAAAACTTATTCAAAATACAGGCACAGAAATAAATGTAGATCTTGACGGTAGATATTTAGAATTTTATACTGAAACATCTACCTTAGACGATGTTATAAGTAGAAATGCGCAAACCACTACTACCGCAGTTATTCCTTTTTATTATGCAGATCAAAATGCATTTCCAAGCCCTACAACATTTCACGGGGCAATGGCACATTCCCATGCTGATGGTACCATGTTCTATGCTCATCAAAATGCTTGGCAAGAATTAGCTAATGCTGATGCATCTAATTTGACGAATGCTATAGGATATGCCCAAACCGCAAATGAATTTAAAACATCAGCAGCATTTACTACAGATGTAGACTTCTCTTCAGCCGCTGTATTCACACAAACACTTTCCGCTAACTTAACAATGACTTTTTCAAACGCTGGTATAGGTATGACAAAAATACTTTTAATCACTGGTGGCAACGGAAGTTATACTGTTACATTCCCAGCTGGAGCAACAAAATTAGAAGGTACTTATGATGATACTGTTGTAAACTTTATACAGGTTACTTGTACAGGATCAGGAGAGTACTATTATACAATTTCACAACCAGCATAAAATGATTTTTGGACCTCAGTTTATACATATTTCCTCATCTTCTAGCGGAGGAGGTGGTACAGGAGTGGCTGTATCATATGATAGTTTTGCTATTCCATCAGGAACTAGTAACACCGGTTGGTATGTTATTGAATTTAATTCAAAATTATATTCATACGGTATAACAGATTCCGAGGTTCATGAATCTAGTGATGGGGGAGCTACTTGGTCTTTTAAATATCATATGCAATACAATCTTAACGCAGGCATTATTCCTGTTGTAGAAAGCAATAGGGTATTGTATATAGACGGAGGTAGCAGTAATAATGTTTTAAAATCTTGGGATGGAACATCCAGTACAGGAACGACAATAAGTACAGGATTAACTTCTGGACAAATAAATTATTTTGGCAAAGTAGATGGTTATTACTATTATAGTAATTTTGGAGGCCCTCTTTATAGAACATCAGATACAACATTAACTTCCGGGTGGTCACAAGTATCAGGAGTAACAACCGCTCGTGAAATTATGGAAAGTGGAGGAACAATTGTTGCGGTAGATCCTACATATGGAATAAGAAGAACAGCGGATGATTGGTCTACTGTATCATCTCCATCATCAAGCGCAGGAGCCCCCTGGTCTATAGCTACAGATGGAAATGGAAATTGGATAACAGGTAGTCAAGGCTCATCTAGGTATTCAACAGACGATGGGGTAACATGGGCAATAAATTATCAAATGCATTCTACAGAATCTGGCACTCCTTATAATAATAATAACTTTATATTACCGAATAGTATAAAATTCATAGGGGATAAATTCTTTTGGGTGAATCCATGGGATGATGAATTAGTTTCAAATGCTAATCCTTTTCAAAGTCATTACAATAATGGCAACTTTACTAACACAAATTCAAGAGTTTATCAATTTCCAGGAGAGGCTAATTATATGTCTTTAGTAGGAAATGATAAAATGTTTGTTTCTGGGCAAGACGCAAATGGGACATGGGGATTATATAAATTTAATATAACAGGTTTGCCTCCAGGACCAGCACCAAGTCAAACAGTAACACCTGCATCAAGCGGCTCTATATTTGGATATGAAACTAATAGTAATATAAAATTCCAGTCTAATGAGCATACCACTCCTGCAGAAGCAAAAAGACTATGGAATTTAGGAAATAACACTATAACTAGCTTATATCAATTTTATCCTGATACAGCAAATTTAGAAGCAGGTACAGTCTTATACGGTGATTCTGGTAAAACTACTTTAGCTTATGATAACAGTTATTTTCCACATGATAAAAGAAATACATATGCGTATTATATAATTAATTCAGACGCATCAAATCAATGGAATGTAAATCCTGCTTCTGTAGACTATTGGGTAAAAGTAAATACATCTACTAGTACTATAGCTCACATATATTTAGATGCGGATGTTACAGCAAATACATTAAAAGATATTACTTCTAATGTAGGTACCGGTGGAACTGTTGGAATAAACGGTGCAATTTTCTTTGGTGATGGAAATACAGGATATAGCACATATCAAGGAGCTTTAGGTGCTAATATTTCTAATCAGGATTATGGATACCAACTATATGTTGATGCTGAAGACAAATATCCTAAAGTAGGTGATAGAACTTATTTAACAACAACTTCTGTAGCGTCCCAAGTATGGGGAGGCAACGCGGGATATTGGTATCCTTTCTTATTGGAAGGCACAACATCATCTGGTAGTGTTTCATATGCAGTACAAATTGATTATGCAAGTTATGATGGATCAAATATTGCATCAACATCACCTGGAGCTAGTAATAATGTATTTATTACCGATATTAAAGATACAAACGGCAACAGTGTAACCCAAATAACATAACCGTAAAAAATTACAATTAAATGTAATATAATATATAACCAAAAAACAATTTATAAACCTTTAAAACCGAAACCTTATGACTTATTTTTATTACAAAACCAACACTTGGAATAACGGAGAAAACCAAATATCCGATGAAACCAAAAAAGTATGGAAAAGATATGCCAAAAAGAAAAACTGGCGTATTACACAATTGCCAAACGGTTATTATCAAACCGAATGGAAAGACTTAGATGACAAATGGAATTCTGTAACTAGGCGCGAAACTATTGATGGCGCTGAAAAAGCAATTGATTCTTCAGTAGAACATTATGCTAAAAAATTAAAATTAGCAGAAGGCCCAATAGTCATAAAAACATTTGAATAAAAACTAAATTTAATTTAATGGAATTTAATCAACCAAGCGAAATTATTAAAGATTTAGCCTTTAGTAGTGACGCTCAAAATAAAATAATGTCTGGAGTTGACAAGCTAGCAAAAGCAGTTTCATCAACACTTGGAGCATCTGGTAAATGTGTTATATACGAAGATGCACTTGGAAAACCAATTGTAACAAAAGACGGGGTGACTGTTGCTAATAGTGTGGTGCTTATGGACCCAGTAGAAAACATAGGCGCAACCCTCATTAAAGAGGCAGCACAAAAAACAGTAAAGGAAGCGGGAGACGGTACAACAACATCTACCGTCCTCGCACACTCCATTTTACAAAAGTATATAGAACAAAAACCTGAAGATTTAAGACAAGTTAAATCTGATATATTAGAAGCTAGCGAAAAAGTGGTTAAGTACTTAGAAAGTACAGCTACGCCGGTCAAAGATGATATGCTATCTCACGTAGCTAATATATCTACAAATAATGATAATTTTTTAGGAGAACTAATTGCTGATACATATAATAAAATTGGTAAAAATGGAGTGGTTCTCATGGAAGAATCTGATAGTAATGAAACGTTTATAGATATTATAGATGGTATTCAATTTGACTCAGGATTTAAATCTCAGCATTTAATTACAGATAAAGAAAAAAACAAAGTAGAGCTTGATAAACCTTTAGTATTATTAGTTGAATCAGAAATAACTAGTATACGTAAAATACAAAATGTACTTGAATTTGCTATAAAAAATAACCGATCTATATTAATTATAGGTAATGTTGCACAGCAACCGTTGTCTGCACTTATAATGAATAAAGTTAAAGGTAATATTAAGGTAAATATTATTGATCCACCTGGATTTTCAAATTTAAGAAGAGAAATGCTGGACGATTTAGCTTTATTAACTGGAGCAAAAGTCATTTCAGAAGACTTAGGGGACGATTTAGATTTAATAGATGAATCAGCGCTAGGCGAAGCAAATAAAGTTGTTACAGATGATAATAACACTATTATAACAGTTGGTGAATTAACTGATGATGTTAAAGATAGAATTAAAATAATTCAAAAACAAATTAAGGAAGAAAAAAATCCTTATTTGTTAAAAAAGCTTGAAGAACGTAAAGCAATGCTTTCAGGGTCTGTTGGTATAATATATGTTGGTGCAGATTCTAAAATTGAGCTTAAAGAAAAGAAAGATAGGGTTGAAGATGCAATTTATGCGGTAAAAGCTGCTTTAAAAGAAGGTATTGTACCTGGAGCGGGAGTTGCATTGCATAACGCAGCTGATAATATAGCTAGTAATGATAAAGCTGGTTATAAAATATTATTTGAGGCTATCAAAGCACCTTATAAAAAAATTCTTGATAATGCAGGAATTACCTACAGTCCTTATATGAAAAAAGGATGGGGAATTAACGTAGTAACTGGAAATAGCGTTAATTTAATAAAAGAAGGTATTATTGATCCAGTACTGGTTACTAAGACAGCATTGAAGAACGCGGTCTCTGTGGCTACGACTATTATGTCAGCAGATTGTATAATTTCCAATAAAAGACAATCATAATGCAAGCTGTAAATAAATATATTATAATTAAATCAATTAAAGAAAAAGTTAAACCTTCAGAGTCTGGACTTATTCTTACTGAAAAGCATCAAGATGATATACGATATAGAAAAGCTGAAGTACGTTCTATTGGTAATTATGTTGAAGGAATTACCGCAGGGGATTACATATATTATGACAAACACGCTGGTTACGGCATAGATTACGAAGGAGAATACCTTCAAGTGATAAAAGAACAAGATGTTGTTGTTGTACTATGAGGCTAGAGCCTGATGATATACGAGAAATAGGATTATTTAAGTATTATAGACTTGTTAGAAAATGGGCTTGTAAAACTTATAATTTAACAGATGCTGAGTTGGAATTGTTAATACACTTTGATTGTTTAGGCACTTTTACTCGCGATGATTATTTAAAAGGTACGTATATATATTCTTGGGACAAGCATCGGTGGGAAAAACTACGCCGTAATAAATGGATAGAAGTCTACGCTAAAAGAAACCATACTACTATAAAGTATAATGTATATAAGGTTTCAACAAAATGCAAATATCTTATTGCTAGGATATACAGAGTATTATTAGGTACAGAAGATTTACCATATTCAAGAAGAAGCGTATTTGAAAAAGGTAAAACATACACTGATAAAGTATATGCAACCGCAATAGATAAAATGAATAAAGACACACAAAGATAATGGGTTATAAAATGAAAAGTGATGTAATGTCGCTAATACACGAAAGCAAACCTTCATTGAAAGAAAACTTAGGTAAAGGTGTGCATGGTGTAACATTAGATGATGGTACTATTGTTATTAATAAAAATCTTTCCCCTGTACAACAGAAAGTAGCTGAATCACACGAACGTGTTCATAGAGAACAAATACTTCGTAAAGACTTAAGTTACGATGATGACTATGTATATTGGAAAGGCACAAAGTATCCTAGAAAAGGAATGAAAGAAGGTTTTCCTAAATTAGAATGGGAAGCTGAAGCATATAGAAGACAATCAAAAAAATAAACACAATGGATTTACCTATTACAAAAAGAGTACACGCACAAAAGAAAGCACCAACCCCTGTTTGTCCAACTTGTACGCAACCAATTGCTCAAGGATGTGGATGCATGATGAGAGGTGGGAAAAAAATTAAAAAAAGCTACTAAGCTTAATGTAATATAATTTAATCTAATGAAAATAAGCGAACACATAAGTATGAAAGAGGCTTTGCGCTCTAATACAGCAAAGCGTTTAGGTATTGATAACATGCCTGATAACGACACTCTTTTAACTATGCAGATAACCGCGCAGCATATTTTTGAACCCTTAAGAAACAAATTTAAAGAACCTATTTATATATCATCATTTTATCGTTCACCGGAATTAAATAAAGCAATAGGAGGATCTTCAAGATCGCAACATTGCAAGGGAGAAGCGATTGATATTGATGATGTGTATAGCAAAGCTACAAACGCAGACTTTTTTAATTATATTAAAGACAAGTTAGAATTTGATCAGCTTATATGGGAGTTTGGTGATGATGAAAATCCTGCTTGGGTTCACGTTAGCTATAGCTTAGGTAAAAATAGAATGCGTATACTTAGAGCTATAAAAGAAAACGGTAGAACAAAATACATAGACATTACAAATGAATAAGCCAATTACATCTAGAGTACAACAATCACCTTTTTTAAAGAAAGCTAAACCACCAGCCCCCTCAAAGAAAAAATCTTTAGGATATTATAATGAAGCCAAGCCAACAGGTACAGGGGCAGCAGCAGGTGGAGGTATGTCGCAAAAAGGTGTTTCAAAATACCGAAGAGATAATCCAGGGAGTAAACTAAAAACAGCAGTAACAACTCCGCCT
>Ga0129351_1000689_pt1 | contig 12845 bp, 13 predicted proteins | sample CPBDNA_8_FD_94423 | JGI IMG/M metagenome (GOLD analysis project Ga0129351, IMG submission 94423) | Freshwater to marine salinity gradient microbial communities from Chesapeake Bay, USA - CPBay_Sum_27_0.2_DNA | ecosystem: Environmental > Aquatic > Marine > Coastal | place: USA: Chesapeake Bay... | reverse complement strand
CCGGTGGCATGCCAGAGCATGCCCTTCATGCAGTACTCGGCGTACTCGAAGTTGATGCGGTCGTGGTTGAGATGGCGCCAGATCTTGGCGGGGCTGAGGTCCCCGTCGAGGTACTTGAAGATCGGGAATGGGTTGAGGAACTGATGTTCCCCTTGGTAGATCAGGTTTTTGCTGTAGGCATCGAGCACCTCGCCATAGCTCTCGAGCACATCGACCACCTCAATGAGGTGATCGGAGGTGTCGCTCAGCAGGGTCTCACCACCGAGGAGTTTGGCGATGATCTGCTCGGCGTCGAGGCCGGGGTTGCTGTGAACCAGCTCAGCAGGAATGACAGGCATCTCAGCTCACTCCCATCGATTGCAGGGCCAAGGCGGTGAGCGAGGTTTCGCTCAGATAGCTGAGGCCAAACGGTAAGAGGCCCAGGCCAATGATCGCTGCGGCCAGGGCAAGGGCGGGATAGGTCTCCCGTGGAGCCACCGGCGCGAGTTGGACATCCAAGCGGGCGTCCCGAATGGGATCGTCGCTGTCGGGGGTAATGGAGAGGCGGCCAAAGAAGGCGCGGTTCACCAGCAGCAGGAAGTAGACGGCCGTCAGTCCCGAGCCCACCATCGAAAGCAGGGTGGCGACCGGGAAGGCGCTGATGCTGCCGCGGAAGACCAGGAATTCCGAGATGAATCCGGCCATGCCCGGCAGGCCGGCGCTGGCCATCACCGCCAGGATCATCAACGTCCCGGTCAGGGGGAGACCCTTTTCAGGGCTCAACAAACCATGGAGCACCTTGAGGTCGCGGGTGCCGGTCTTGCGGTAGACGATGCCCACCAGCAGGAAGAGCAGGGCCGAGATCAGACCGTGGGCCACCATCTGGAACACCGCCCCCAGCAGGCTGATGGGGGTGTTGGCCGCGGCAGCCAGGAGCACGTAGCCCATGTGGCCGACGGAGCTGAAGGCCACCATCCGCTTCATGTCGGTCTGGGCAATGGCCGCCAGGGAGCCGTAGAGCACGGAGATGGCCGCCCAGATCGCGAGGCCAGGGGCCAGCTCAGCCCAGGCCTCTGGGAAGAGCTGCAGGCCAAAACGCAGCAGCCCATAGGTGCCGAGCTTCAGCAGCACACCAGCCAGGAGAACCGACACCGGAGTGGCGGCCTGGGTGTGGGCATCGGGCAGCCAGTTGTGCAGCGGCACCAGCGGGATCTTGATCCCAAAGCCCAGCAAGATCGCAACCAGGAGCACGATCTGACCGCCCATGGCCAGACGATCGGAGAGGACCGGGGTGATGCTGAAATCCACGGTTCCAGTCAGCAGCGCCAAGCCGAGGAAGGCGCCCAGGATCAGCATTCCTGAGATCGCTGTGAAGATCAGGAATTTCGTGGCGGCATAGGCCTTGTTCGCTCCGCCCCAGACGGAGATCAAGAGCCAGAGCGGAATCAGTTCCAGCTCATAGAAGAGGAAGAACAGCAGCAGGTTGTCGGCGATGAAGGCCCCATTCACCGCACCGCTGATCAACAGCAGCATGGCGAAGTAGATCCGCGGTCTTCGGTCGATGTCGCGGGTGATGATCGCCGAGACCAAGGTCAGGGCGGCATTGATCAGCACCAGGGGCAAGGACAGGCCATCGATCCCGAGGGCGTAATCCAGACCAATGCCAGGGACCCAGCGGTGGAACTCCTGGAGCTGCATCCCAGCCACGCTGGGATCGAACTGGACGGTGATCACCAGGCTGGCGATCAGCTGGATCACCAGGATTCCAATCGTGATCAGCCGCAGGCGCCCCAGGGGTTGCTCCCCAGGCCAAAGCAGCAGCGCGGCGGTCCCCAGGAAGGGGATCAACAGCAGAGAACTCAGCAACATCGATTAACCCCCCCGCCCCAGCTGCAGCACACCAAGCAGCAAGACAATCGCGAGGAGCACCGTGAGCACATAGCTCTGGGTCTTGCCGCTGACGCTGAGCTTCAGGCCGTTGGCTGTGGCCATCGAGAGATTGCCGACACCATCGGCCATGGCCTTGATCACGTTGAGATCGAACCAGCGGGTGAATTGGGCCAAGTTGGCCACCAGGCTCACCACCGTGCGCTTGTAGATCTCCGGTGTGTAGAAGTCGTAGGCCAGAAGGTCCTGCAGGGTTCGAACCCAAGGGGTGGTCGAGCGCGACCAGAACTGATCCAGGGGAATCACAGCCCCAATGACGACACCAATCAGACCGGAGCCCGCGACCGCAAGCCCGATGCTGAGGCTGAAGGAGGCGATCCCCGGAACCGGATCAATGCGCTGCATCATCGCGGGCAGCAGCATCACGATCACGCTCAGGCTGACGATGGGCAGGGCCATCAACCAATTGACCTCAGGGGTGCGCTTGGTTTTGGGCAGTGGTTTGCCAAGGAAGACGGATCGGTAGACCCGGGTGGCGTTGGTGGCCGTCAGCAGGTTGGTGATCAAGAAGACCACCGCAAAGCCCGGGTCGCTCTCCTTGAGGCTGTTGATCATCAGGCCGTAGCACCAGAAGGAGCCCAAGGGCAGCAGGCCCACAACACCGGCGCTGCCGATGATGAAGGCCAGAGAGGTCGCGGGCATGCGGGTACCAATGCCGCCCAGTTCAGTCAGGTCCTGGCAGTTGGTGGTGGCGATGATGCTGCCCACCCCCATGAACTGCAGGGCCCTTGCCAGACCGTGGGCAAAGAGCAACAGCAGTGCGATGCCAGGGCGCTGCAGCGCAATGGCGATGAAGACCAGCCCCAAATAGGAGGTTGTCGAGTAGCTGAAGGCGCGCTTGAGGTCCACCTGGGCCAACGACACCAGGGCTCCGCCGATGGCGCTGATGGCCCCCACCGCCAGCAAGACGTCTGTTGCGAGTGGTGAGAGCTGGACGATCGGCATCAGCTTCATCAGGACGATCGCGCCGCAGGTCACCACGACGGAGTTCCTGAGGATCGAGGCCGGGTTCGGGCCCTCCATGGCTTCATCGAGCCAGAGGTGCATTGGGAACTGGGCGCACTTGCCCATCGGACCGGCGATCAACCCCAGGCCAAGCAGGGTGATGCCCAGGGGGCCGAGGGCGCCACTGTCTTTCAAGCCGCCGGCCCAGTCGTAGAGGTCGGTGAACTCCATTGAGCCGGCAAAGGCCGAGAGCGCCACAACCCCCATCAACAGCAGGACATCACCGACGCGCTTGGTGAGGAAGGCGTCCCGAGCGGCCGTGACCACCAGCGGTTGGGCATACCAAAAGCCCACCAGCAGATAGGTGGAGAGGGTGAGCATCTCCAGGAGGAAATAGCTCATGAACAGGTTGCTGCTGAGCACCACCCCACTCATGGCCCCTTCAAAGAAGCCCACCAGGGCGTAGAAGCGGGCCAGCGACCATTCCTTATCCAGGTAGCCCAGGGCATAGACCTGGCAGATCAGGCTCATCGTCGTGACGAGCTCCAGGGCCGCCAGGTTCGTCAGCGACAGATCGAAGCCGATGCGCAGGTCGAGGTCAGCGGCTTGGAACCAGGCCAGATCGAGGTGCTGGGGGCCGATCTCGTAGACCGATCGGAGCACCAGGCTGCCGTGGATCACGGCCAGCAGGGTGACAAGAAGGTTGAGGTAGGCCGCCGGGCGCGGGCCATTGCGTTTGATCCACCCCGTGGCCCAGGGCAACGACAGGAGCATCCCGCTGAACCCGTACACCGGGATCAGCCAGATCAGTTGCAGGGGAAGGGGGAGAGCAGCGCTCAAACGGTTAAAGAATTGGGCCGCCGAAAGCAGCTTCGGCGGCGGAATCTAGGCGCTTCTGATCCCGGTTGGGCAGATCCTCAAGCGCCGAATGGACTCAGAACGTGGCGCGGTCTTGCGGTGCTCCGCGGCGGCGGGAGCCATAGCGCCCGTAGCCGCGGGGACGACGCCCACCGAGCTCGTTGAGCCAGGTCTCGAGGTCCTGCATGTGGTGCTGCTCGTCCTCCAACAGGGATTGGAAGAAGGCCGCGTTGTTTTGGTCGTTGACCAAGCGACAGAAGCGGACCGCCTCGTCGTAGTGGTTGACGAGCTGCTGCTCGAGATCGGCGTTCTGCTCAAGCAGACCCACTAGATCGGCGGCATGGGTCACCGGCTGGAGTTGGGAAGCAGCCGGTGCCGCGCCAAGCGACAGCATCTGTTGGACGATGCGTTCAGCGTGCTGCATCTCTTCGACGGTTTCCTCACGGAACCGATCGGCCGATGCCGCATCACCCCAGAGCCCCACGAGGGAGGCCTGGGTCATGTACTGCTGAACAGCGGTCAGCTCAAGGCTGAGGGCACGCCCAAGAAAACCCAGGACGCGCGGATGGACGGCGTCCATGGTCATCAGGCCCGGCGGTTGTTGCTGCTCACCAGAGCAGGCTCGACCTCGGAGTGGGGGCGGGCAATGATGTGGGCGGCCACCAGGCCATCACCCACGCGCTCGCAGGCATCGGCGCCGGCGCGAACGGCGGCGTTCACAGCACCGGTTTCGCCGCGGACCAGAACGGTGACGTAACCACCACCGACAAACTCGCGACCGATCAGGGTCACTTCGGCTGCCTTGGTCATGGCATCAGCAGCCTCGATGGCGGGCACCAGACCGCGGGTCTCGATCATGCCGAGAGCGATGCCTTGAACGGAAGAAGCCATGGGGGAGGTGCGAGTGGAGGGGGTGGAGCGGTTGCCGCCGGAGCCCGAGCCGGAGGCAGAGGAGCGAGAGGCGGCAGCACGGGTGCTGCTGCGACGGGCAGCGGGAGCAGCTTTCGCTGCTGTGCTGGCCGCACTCTTCGCAGGGGTCGAGGCGACCGTCTTGGCGGTCACCGTCACGGGAGCGGAGGCCGCCGCCGCTGCCGCCGGTGCGGCGGTGGTGGCCTTGGCAGCCGCTGCGGGGATGGCGGTCACCGGAGTGGTCCCGGCGGCCGGCTTGGCGGCAGCGGGCTTCTCGGCTGCGCTGGATTTAGCGCTGGCTGAAGTGCTGGTAGCTCGGGAACGTGGTGTGGCCATGACGGTGATGGGCTAAGCCCGGTGGATGGTCGCTGGAGATAACGGAGTGGACCCAGGCTGGCTGGGAGGAACCAGGGGCTCCTTAGCCGTCGGGCGACCAGTGGTCGATGATTCCGCCGATCGTGAGATCGGTGAAGAGGTTGGCGTTGCCGGTGGCATGGCGAGCGGCGGAGCCACTGGCCGTGAACACCCAGTTGCCGGGGGAGGCGCCCACCGGATCGGTGGCCACGCTCAACTTGCCTTTGTTGTTGCGCAGGATTCGCAGGGTTTGGTGCGCGAAACCCTCCACCCGTTGGGTGCAGACCATCGATCCCATCACCTGCATGATTTCCATTACTTGGCGCCCCCTTGGGGTTTACCCGCGGCCATTTCTTTGCCGGCCTCGGGATCCCAATGGTCAATGATCCCGACGATCGTTAGATCGCTGGGGTAGGACTTGCTGCCGGCGGCTTCGCGGGCGGCGGAGCTACCGACGCAGATCACCCAATCCCCGGGGATGGCACCGACTGCATCGACGGCCACCTTCTGAGTGCTGCCATCGAGCACCACCTGAAGATGCTTGTGCTGAAAGTCAGCGATGCGGTTGGTGGAAACCAGTGGCTTCACCACCTTGCAGATCAACATGTCAGTGCCCCCCTCCTGTGTTGAACGTGATTGAGGAACTTACGGTCTCGGCCGGCACGTGCCGATCCCGATCCCTCACGGTGAGCAGGGTGTGAAGGAGTCCTTGTTCGCAGAGCTCGCTATAGCGGGCCTCGATCGCAGCCTTGACCCGCTCGCAGTGCTGGATGGCCCTCTCCCGAGCACCGGGGACGGCACCGTGATAGTCGAAGCGCAGCACCACAGGAATCGGTAGGCCGCGGGAGACGTTGAGTCCCTTGAAGATCTTGACCCCGACATCGAGATCAGGGGCGCCCTCTTCAACGGTGTCCATGTAGGCGAAGTAGGTCAGGTTGCGCAGGTGGATCTCCTTGAACCCGATGCCGACACCAATGAAGCGCTCGGCGTGGCCGAAGTCGCTGTAGCTGCCGCCGTGGTACTGGCGGACGTAGTCGATCTGGGAGAGGTTGTTCTCGATCAGGCGGCTGATCAGCTTGACCATGCCCTCATCCGGTGCGGCGGCTGCTGCGGCTTTGACCTGGTTCTCGATCTCAATCCGGGCCTGATCGGCACGCATCGAGCGGGTCGCGGCGTAGACATCGCGGGCATCCAGCCAGCTCTCGAGGTTGGTCTTCCCGTCGGCGCTGGGGACGTGGACCCGAATGGCGTCGGTGTCGGTGTCCATCCCGACCAACAGTAGATCCACCGAGGCTCCGCAGCAGAAGCTGTTCTCAACGGCCTGCTGGAAATCCTGTAGGCGCTGCATGCCCTGGGCGGCAGCTGCCGTGTCGTCGCTGCCATGGGCAGCACAGCCCTCATGGCAAGGGTCCTTCGAGCTGAAGTGGTAGACGACGGTTTTGAGGTACCGGGTGTCGGCGTGGGCTGGATTGGGGAGCCCCTCGCGATAGCGGCGGTGTTCGGTCTTGACCCAGCGATCAACGGTGTTTTCGACGTCGAACATCGCTCCGGCGTGGGAGCGGCGGCGGACCGAGCTGAAGGGAAGCCTCAGGGCGTAGGCAATCGCATGGGCCAGGCGACCATCGGCACAGGGCGTGACATCCAGCAGATGGAAGCCACACTCCAGCAGGAAGGTGTTGAAGGCTTCGGCCTCAGCGCTACCGGCTTGCGCTGCTAGGGGGTCGTCGTTGAAAAAGGAGAGGCTGGCCTGTTCATAGGCCTCAAACACACACCAGGCGAACAGGGTGCGCATGTCCAGCTGGCTGGTCCAGGCGGTCTCCAAGACAGGCTGGGGCAGCTCATGGCCGAGCTCAGCGACGGCCAGGCGCTGGGCTTGCTCAACAAAGTTGTTTTCGTGCTGAAGCGCAGAGAGACGCTTCAGGACAGGCACGACCCGATCAAAGGAACCGAGGGTTTGCTCCTCGTAGGCCCGCAGTGCGGCGTTGGCCTGGCCATTGCTCAGGGGATGCAGACCGCCGGAGTGGACGGGGCCGCTCGAGCGGCGGTCCAGGACGACTTGCGTCGCCACGGGCCGAACCCTACGTGGATTGCTCAGCTTGGACTTGATCTCAGCAACGGCTGAGGTCTTGCCCCGCACGCGGCTCGCCCTGGAGCTGCCAATGCGGGAGGCGTTCGCCAGTTCACGCTGACGCAGAACCTTGCTCAAGGCGCTGCTGGGGTTGAGCTCAGCGGGGGATTCCGCTGGGCCTGCTGACCCCTGGACCCCAGTGCCGTTTTGGCGGCGGCTGGGGGCCGTGGGAGCAAGCGGCCGCTCGTTAGTGGCGGAACGCCGACGCATTGCGGAGTGCTCCTTAGCCCCGGGCGCCGCCGGAGACCGTGATCAGGGAACCCTGATCGGTGCTGCCGCTGGAGCCGGTCACCTTGTTATTCGGAGCAGGCACTTCCTGGTTGCGCTTGTTCTGGGCGCCAGGCATCCCGCTCATTGGGCCAACGCGGGTGGGGTTGCGGCGACGGGCAGATCTGCCCTCGGTGCCGGTGACGCGGTCTCCGCGATCCCAGTCGTCGCCGGTGATCTTGGTGCCGGAACCCTCACCGGTGACCCGGGAGACGGGCTCTTCAGCAGCGGCGATGGCGGCGGGCTGTTGCGCCTGGGCCAGACGCTGGTTGGCGCGACGGTCGAAGCGGAATTGCTCAGTGCCGGTGATCTTGCCGCTGGCCATGTCGAAAGGGCCAGTGATTCGTCCGCCTTGCTCGTAGGTGCTGCCGGTCACACGACCGGTGCTTTCGCGCTCCTGTTGGGCAGCGCGGGCAGGGGACTGAACACTGAACTGTTGCCAGTCAGCACCATTCAGAGCCTGGGGAAAGTCAGCATCGCGGCTGGGGGCGGTGCCACAGGCGCTGGCCTGTTGATCCGCGCCGACGTAGGGAGTACCGGTGACGTCTTCGCAGGCGCCACGCTCGGCGCCGGTCAGGGAACCACCAATGCCGGGCTGAATGCCGGTCATGCGGTTGGCGTTGCGAACGGGAGTCCGCTCACGGACGGCACGGACGGCAGCGGTGTTGCAGAAATCACCAGCCTGCTCGAGCCCGGCGTAGGGGGTGCCGGTGACGACTTTGCAGCTACCGGGTTCATCACCGGTGACCTTTTCGGAGCGACCGGTGCGGCTGCCGCTGACGACCTGGTTGCGGTTGGTGATGCTGAAGCCCACCTTGGCGGCTTCGGGCGCAGGGCGAGTGCCACAGAAGCCGTCGAACTGCTGACTACCGATGTATTCATCGCCAGTCACGTTGCGGCAGCTGCCGGCCTCATCGCCGGTGACCCGCTCGCTGCGGCCCACGGAGGTCCCGGTCACGCCGGTGCCACGCAGGGTGTTTTGGCTGCTGACCTTGGTCGCGGCACGGCCAGGAACACTGGCGTCGGAACCGAGGTATTGATCGCCGGTCAGATGGCGGCCTGAACCAGCCTCATCGCCAGTGACGCGCTCGCTGCGGCCCACCATGACGCCGCTGACGGCTTGGCCGCCCAGGGTCTGGCTGCGGCCCACCTTGCGGACCGAGGGGTCAACGCCACCGCAGTAGGACGCGGACTGGTTGGCCGAGATGTACTCGGTGCCTGTAACGCTCTTGCAGGTGCCGGGCTCATCGCCGGTCACTTTTTCGCTGCGGCCGACCTCATTGCCAGTGACACGGTTGCCATGGCTGGTGGCGGTGACGCGCACCTTGGCGGGTTGGTTGCTTCCTGCGGGTTGACCGCCGCAGAAGGTCTGGAAGACTTCGGCGCCGAGGTACTCGGTCCCGGTGATCGAGCGGCAGGTGGCCGCTTCGTTACCGGTGGTTTTCGCCGAGCGGTTGGCCTGGGTGCCGGTGACGGTCTGACCAGAGAGGGTCTCGCTCACACCCACCTTCCAGGCGGCATCCGCGGCTGCGGCTTGCTTGGCGCCATGGCGATTGGGCCCACTGGGGCGGGTTCCGCTGTTGCGAGCCGTACCCGCAGAACCGGTTTTGCTCTTGAGCTCACGCACCTTTTGCGCCAGCTCACGGGCACTGAGGTCGGGGTTGATCTGACGGGCCACAGCAGCTGCACCGGACTTGGCCGCCGTGCTCGCGGACTTGCCGCGCTTGCTCAGGGCTTCGCGGCGCGCCAGGACAAGTGCCCGGCTGGCGTTGTGGACAGCCGTGCCCTTGCGGGCTGCGGGGCGATTGCCTGCGGCAGCACGGGAGGAGCTGGAGGGACGCTCAGTGCTGAGGGAGAGGCTGGCGGAACGGGAAGAGGAGGTATCGCTGGTCGTCTCTTGGCACTTGCACTTGTGCTCAGCAGCCGGTGCCGATGCGGCCTTCGGGGCTTCCTTGGCGACGTCGGTGCGGGTGCGGTCCTTCGAGGTGTCGGCACGCTTGCCGCCGCGGGTCATGGCCTCGCGACGGGACAGCACCAGATCGCGGCTGGGGTTCGAAACGCGCTTGCCAGCGGAGGAACGGTGGCTGCTGGGGGCGGACAGCTGACGGGTAGGCGCCGGAGCGGCTGCGGGAGCCTCGGCTGCGGCGGGACGCGGTGCGGAACTTGGAGCGGCGTTGGTCCGGGTCGGACGGGCATCCGCGACGCTGCGGACGCGACCGCCACCGCTGCCGTAGCGACCGGTGGCTTTCTTGCCGCCGTCGGTGAGGGCCTTGCGGCGCTCAAGGGCTGCTTCGCGACTCGATTTAGTGGCCATGTCCGCCCGGTGTATGGAATGACTGGATGGCATTAACGAAGCCGTTGATTTGCGTCAACACGGCATCGGAATGCTTGAAATCTGAATGCGAAAAATCGCAGTCAGATGGTTAATGAGTAAAAGAAGGAGTGGTCTCGAGGTGAATCGAGACCACAACTTTTAGAAGGCAGCTAATCAGCGGCCTTCGAACACCACGAAGCAAGCGCCTTGGCTTTGGGTGTAGGCGTCGTAGCCCACGAGACGCACGTGGTGGTCGGGGTAAGCGCGGTGGCAAGCTTCGAGCTCGTTCACGATGACGCTCAGATCCTTCTCACCGAAGAAGGGCAGCTTCCAGTAGGACCAGTAGGTGGCCATGGAGCGGCTGGGGTGGACGTGCTCAACGAGCGGGCTCCAACCCTGGGCAATGATGTACGCGATCTGGTCGTAGATCTCGTCCTGGGTCATCGGCGGGAGGAAGCCGAAGGTCTCCAGGGTGGCGACTGTTTGGTAGTCACCCACGGTGCTCTTGAAAGGCATGGGGTTCCTTGAGATGGATGGAATGAATGAACCTTGATTTGGTTCGATGTCCTGTTCCGATCACTGAATGGGATGGAGCCAACGGATGTTGACTCCGATTCCCAATCGCTTCGAAATCAGTTGACGTCGAGCTTGTCGACGGTGTCGAACTCGAACTTGATTTCCTTCCAGGTCTCGAGGGCGATGGCCAGCTCGGGGCTGTGCTTCGCGGCTTCCATGAGGATGTCGCGGCCTTCGCGCTCAATCTCGCGACCGGCGTTACGGGCTTTGACGCAGGCTTCCAGTGCCACGCGGTTAGCGGCAGCACCAGCAGCAGAACCCCAGGGGTGACCGTGGGTACCACCACCGAACTGGAGCACCGAGTCGTCGCCGAAGATGCTCACCAGGGCAGGCATGTGCCAGACGTGGATACCGCCGGAGGCCACGGCGAACACGCCGCCCATGGAGCCCCAATCCTGGTCGAAGAAGTTACCGCGGCTGCGATCTTCGGGAACGAAGGATTCGCGCAGCTGGTCGATGTAGCCGAGGGTGGACTGACGGTCGCCCTCGAGCTTGCCGACCACGGTGCCGGTGTGCAGCTGGTCACCACCGGAGAGACGCAGGCACTTGGCGAGAACGCGGAAGTGGATGCCGTGCTTGGGGTGACGGTCGATCACCGCGTGCATGGCGCGGTGGATGTGCAGCAGGATGCCGTTCTTACGGCACCAGTGTGCAAGACCGGTGTTGGCGGTGAAGCCACCCGTGATGTAGTCGTGCATGATGATCGGCTGCCCGAGTTCCTTGGCGAACTCGGCCCGCTCGTACATCTGCTCAGGGGTGGCGGCGGTGCAGTTCAGGTAGTGACCCTTACGCTCGCCGGTCTCCTGCTCAGCGGACTTCACAGCTTCGGCAACGAACTCGAAACGGTTCTGCCAGCGCTGGAAAGGCTGAGAGTTGATGTTCTCGTCGTCCTTGGTGAAGTCCAGACCGCCGCGGAGGCATTCGTAGACGACACGGCCGTAGTTTTTACCGCTCAGGCCGAGCTTCGGCTTGATGGTGCAACCCAGCAGAGGACGGCCGTACTTGTTCATACGGTCGCGCTCGACCACGATGCCGTTCGGGGGACCCATGCAGGTCTTGATGAACGCCATCGGGAAGCGGATGTCTTCCAGGCGCAGGTGGCGCAGTGCCTTGAAACCGAAGACGTTGCCGACCAGGGAGGTCAGAACGTTGGTGACGGAACCCTCTTCGAACAGATCGAGGGGGTAGGCGATGAACGCATAGAAGGATTCCTTGTCGCCAGGAACGTCTTCGATGCGGTAGCAACGGCCCTTGTAGAAGTCGAGGTCGGTGAGGAGCTCGGACCACACAGTGGACCAGGTGCCGGTAGAAGATTCAGCGGCAACAGCAGCTGCAACTTCTTCCTTGGGAACGCCTTCCTGGCCGGTGCACTTGAAGCAAGCCAGCAGGTCGGTGTCGAGGGGTACGTAGTCAGGAGTCCAATACGTGTCGCGGTACTCCTTAACCCCAGCGTCGTACTTCTTAGCCATGGAGAATCTCCGAGTGGGTCGAGGGAAATAAGTCAGAGAGATGAGTGGCCTTTAGAGGCCTAGCTCAGTCCTCAGTCCTTCGAACCAACGAAGCCAGCGCTGCTGTTGAGAGCAGGCTCCACTTCACGGTGGGGGCGAGCAATGATGTGGGCGGCAACCAGGCCATCACCCACGCGCTCGCAGGCATCGGCGCCAGCGCGAACGGCAGCGTTCACAGCACCGGTTTCGCCGCGCACCAGAACGGTGACGTAACCGCCGCCCACGAATTCGCGACCGACCAGGCGCACTTCGGCGGCCTTGGTCATGGCGTCAGCGGCTTCGATCGCGGGGACCAGACCCCGGGTCTCGATCATGCCGAGGGCGATGCCCATGGTTTCGTTAGCCATTACCTGCTCCTGGAGGAGGGGTGGAATGTTCGCCAGCAACCATGCTTCGGCAACGATCCGTAAGTCAAGACATTTGGCGCTGAATCGCGATTACCGTCACCACAGTCATTGATAAGCGGCGCTCATCAGTGCCTCACAAAACTTTGGAGATGCTTCTCTAGCTGGCGGTTGCGACGCCTCTGGGTGTCTCCAAAAGCACTGCAGCTAGAGCATTTCTGCCTCGGAGACGTAGGCCACTCCGCCGTAGTAATCGAGCAGCGGTTTGAGCTTGGTTCGCAGTTGCTCCACAACCTCGGGCTCGCAAAACGTCACGACGTGGGCATTGGCGCCAAGGCCGCTGAAGTCCATCGCTTCTGAGACGGATCCATGGGGTCCTTTCCCTGTGACGTGCTTCATCACCGAGTAACCCGCTGCACCCGCCACCTCAATTGCTTTGAGGATGGGTGTGAGCTCCCGCTCGCTCACCACGACATCAACCCGTTTCATGGCGTCAGCTTGCGGAGGGAAGGATGCGATTGATCAGCGCCATGTACAGGGGGATGCCGATCACGATGTTGAAGGGGAAGGTCAACCCCAGCGCGGTTGAGATGTAGAAGCTCGGATTCGCTTCAGGGACGGTCATGCGCATCGCCGCAGGCACCGCGATGTAGGAGGCACTGGCACACAACACAACAAAGAGCAGGGCATTGCCCGGCCCCAGTCCCAGGCCTCGG